>Ga0114999_10001434_pt1 | contig 33042 bp, 35 predicted proteins | sample ArcticOcean_MG_C_3_FD_89820 | JGI IMG/M metagenome (GOLD analysis project Ga0114999, IMG submission 89820) | Marine microbial communities from western Arctic Ocean - ArcticOcean_MG_CB8_126 | ecosystem: Environmental > Aquatic > Marine > Oceanic | place: Arctic Ocean: Canada Basin | collected...
AAACAGATTATATAAGTCCGCCGCATTCCGAAATCGACAATCGCTAGAACCACTTCTTTCGGTCTACGACATTCTGCAGTGGTTTGCCGGAAATATAGCGGCGTAGGTTTTCTATTAGCGTGGCGACGCGCCGTTGCTGAATGTAGGCACTGGCCCCTGCGATGTGAGGTGTAATGATTACGTTTTCCATTTCCCAAAGGGGATGATCTGAGGGCAGCGGTTCGGTCTCAAAAACATCGAGGCCGGCGCCGGCAATAGTTTTCGTTTCTAGAGCGTGTGTTAATGCAGCTAAATCCACAACCATCCCGCGTGAAATATTTATAAAGTAAGCGCTCTTCTTCATTCGCTGTAGTTGCTCCTCCCCGATTAGCTTAACCGTTTCGGGGCTATGGGGGACACAACTGACGACAAAATCAGATTCTTCGAGAAGGTCATTGAGCTTATCATTTTCCCACAATGCGTTGACGAAGTCGGGTTTTTCCCGCTGCTTTGCGTCGGTAGCTATAACGCGCATCCCACAGGCTGCGGCGCGACTGGCAATTTCCATCCCGATCCCGCCGAGCCCGATAATCCCCAATGTTTGATCGGCGAGATGAATGACAGGAACACCGGGCTCCCAGTTTCGTGCGAGTTGCTTGCGCACATATAAGTGAAACCCACGAGCGAACATTAAAATATAGGTTAATGTGTGGTCGGCAATTACATCGCTGAAAATACCGGCCATATTAGTGATCTCGATGTCACTCTCGATTAAAGCAGGAAACATATATTTTTCCAGGCCGATGCTCGGTGCTTGAATCCAATTCAATTTTTTTGCTCTCTCCAATAAAGCGGGATTAATAGTGCCGTAGACGGCATCGATGGATTCGATTTCTTGCAGCGCTTCCTCTTCGGAGTTGATATTTAGAATTTCAACCTGGTCAGATACCGATGTGATCTTTTCCACCACCTTTTTATCTAAAGCCGGGTAGATTAATAATTTCATCAGCTATCTTTTTTCTCGCGATGCGGCGTATATTTTTCCTTGGTGAGGAGATCCTCAAGGTATATACGCGTGCCATCCATTGAATCTGAAACATTAGCGGCGATCACTGCAGTCAAACTATTCATCGCGTCAGAAAATGGAGAACGAATATTTTCGGGTGACTGTGCAATAATGGCCTCTATAAAATTACGACTGATTTCCAAGGTCGAATAATCTAAAAGCGTATCATCTACAGGAGCGACATTCAGTGAATGGCGAATTTGGGAGTCATTGGGAAGTGTTTCCGGTGGGTAAGTGCCATCGTAATGATAAAATGCAAATTCATCCGGATTGAGGACAAGTCGGCCTTCGTTCCAAAGAATTTGATGATCGAGATAGGTGTTGTAGACGCGTCGCAGACGTGAAAGCGCCATGTTCGCCACCACGCCATTCTCAAATCCAAAAAAGATATTATAAGAATGGGGATTATCGGCTCCCTCGATAATCTCGTTCGGCAGACGATTAACATAATTCGCCTGTACCCATTCGATATCACCTAACCAGTAACGCCATAGATCCAGCGTGTGAATTCCATTTTCGACCGCTGATGTTCCCGTCCAGGCTCGGCTTGCAGTCCATATTCGATTGGTGGGGCCGCCCACGGTTTCCGTTGGCATGTGTTTAACGTTGTGAAATTCTATAGGTGTGTGAAAAGTGTAATTCGCCTGTATCACACGCTTGTCGGATAGAAATGCTTTTACCGTTTCATGGCGGGGTTCGAATCTTTGCTGGAAACCAACCGCAGAATACACGTCGGCTTCTTTAATCGCCGCCTCCATTTCGATTGCCTCGTCGAGGTAAAGGCTCATCGGTTTCTCGACAAAAAGATGTATGCCCTCTCGTGCTGCGCGAACGACTTCACCGCGATGGAGATTGGGCGGAATTGCCAGGTAAAGCACATCGAGCTTGTTCTCAGCGATCAGCTCATCGAACGTGGTCGCCAATTTTATATTATCCTCACGGTAGTCGGGAACGAAGCTTCTTATTTTATCACCATCGAGATTGGCCGCGAACGAATCCGCCAACACCGATATTTCTACCAGCCCCTCGGACTGCAACTGCCACAGCGCTTTCAAGTGCTGAAGACCCCGCTGCCCAACACCGAGCAAGCCTACTTTTAATGGTTTATTCAATTGTCGATTGCCGATTGTCGTTAATAGCTAGCCACAAAAAGCACACAAAACACAAGAATGATTTAATGAGAATTATTTATTACCGTTATTAGAATTAAATACGTAATGGGAATGGAGATTTCGAATGTAAAGTATTTAAGTGACGTTATAAGACAGACCAGCTTTGAATTACATTCATATCTAAAGCATGGTCATTTGGAGAAAGTCTATGAAAATGGATTAATGAATAGACTTTCAATAGTTGGATTGTCAGTCAAAACTCAGTTCCCTATTAAGGTGTTTGATGAAGATGGTACAGAGTTAGGTAATTATTATGCGGATCTGCTAGTAGAAAATTCAATTATAATTGAAATAAAAGCCTGTAGAGCTTTGACGGAAGAACATACAGCACAAATTTTAGGATACATAAAAGCTACAGGTTATGAACACGGGATCCTAGTAAACTTTGGGGCACCCAGACTTCAAGTTAAGAAATATATTCTTAATTAAGAATGCTTTTGCCCAATCACTCTCATGCGACTCTTCAATATCATCTTAGCAATTGAAAAGATAGAGATAGCGTTAGCCACAAAAAGCACAAAAGACACAAAAAGAATGTGACAGAGAAGTAGTTCCGTAGTGTAGAAAGTCGACTAAGCTGCGCGCTAAAGCGCATATGGAACGTATCACTTATGAATATACACAACGAGTTGAGAATATTCGTAAGTGATACGTTCTTGTACTCGCAAATGCGAGTGAAGCTTAGTCGACTTTCTACACTACGGGACCCTTTATTGACCAATTAGAAGCTCATCCACTTGATCCATGTCATATTCCCTCCACAGCGGGACGATGGTTTGTTCATCAGCACATTTTATTTAATTTGTTTTTGTGTTTTTTGTGCTTTTTGTGGCGATCTCTTTCTATTGGCGCTCTAATATTATCCACCTAAACACTATAATCTCATTCACGCATTTTCGATTGTAAATACCTTCATCACTGCATGGCTATCTCGGGGTCTTTCAAGAGTAAAGCGCTGAGGCGTTGGGTATCGAGGGTACGAGTTACACGGAATATTCCCGAGGGGCCAAGCGGTGAGCCCATATAGACAAAAATATGTTGGACTCCGCGCTTTTCATCAACAATCGCAGCCCCGGGATGCATCCCATCAATTTCAGATCTACTCATGAAGCCGTTTCTATGAAGTAGTGTCCCGTCATAGCGCCATTCATTGCTTCCATTTTTCAGTTTATCGGGGTCGATGCTCCAGAGGTTGAGTGTTTGACCATTGCGCGCATTCTGTGGACCTTTTTCCGCATCGCCGTTGCGGTCGGTAGCGACGCATTCTATACGTTTGCTCACCGGGTTGTAGCACAAATCTACGGTGTCCTGTGTCCATGCACCGTGGTGGCGACTCTTGCTAATATCGCGAACATCAGTGGCGCGCATCGTAGAGAGCATGGGTTTGAAAGGGATCCACCCTTTTTTGCCGTATAGCTGAAGGTATCGCCAGGTTTTAGAACGGGGTTCGAAACTTTCATATCCGTGACAGCGAGCGATTACCAGTAGTGCGCCATCGTGGAGTAACAAAGTGGGTTCAATCGGTGTGGCAAAGTCCGGAAAATCCTGTTTTTTCTCTTTCCAGGTGTAGCCGCCGTCTTTTGAAAAACGAATCCAGATTTCCGGTGGGATATACGGTGTTCGATCAGAATTGAGATTTTTAGCCAGCGCATTGCTATGGCCGGCAACTATGAGACCGCGGGTTGGATGGTCGAGAAGGCGTGGACCGTTATTCGTTTGAGGTCCTGAAAGTTGCTCCTCGCCAAATGCACCGGGAAGATGCTCCCAGTTTTTCCCCTCATCTTCTGAGCGGAAAACTCCGTAATGGGTGACGACAACAACCGAGCCCTCTTTTGTCGTTCCGATAGAATTTCCAAAGCCTAACCGACAGCCAACCGTTTCCTTTTTGATGAAAGACTTCAAATCAACCGGACTCGACCATGAATCTCCGCCATCCGTGGAGCGTGTCATCACCGCCGTTGAGCTGAACGCATCATGAGGTTCATCCCCACCCCAATGAAGAGGTTTACGATGGAAAACAACGATTAAGGTTTCCCCTGCCATAGTTGCCACGGGCCAGCCAAAATGATCATTATGGGTATGTAGATTATCCCCTTCCGGCAAGACGACGGGGACGAGCTCCAGTAAACCGGAGGTTTTTTTCAGGAGCGTTTTAGAACGCTCATTTAATTGTAATAGTTTAATTGTAAATGGATCAAGTGAGTGGCTTTCTCCCTTAGCCAAACCGAACGAGATCCCTAGTAATAACGTAATAAATATAGTTCTCTGGAGGATATATGATTTCATCTATTGTTTATTACGGTTTGAAAGCCACAAAAGGCACAAGAAAGAAATAGAGATAAATTAAAACTGTCATTGCTATTGCGGACGCGATCAGCCGTCGCCCGAAGGGCTATGGCCGACAGGCACCGCGCGGCCCTCCGTTTTCCCTTATACGTATAATCGCTTTCTCGCATTCATGCACTTTCCATTAAAGCCTTGCGGAGGCGGTGGGCGCGCTCCCAGAGGAGAATTGGGAAATTGGGGACGGGTTCATTGGCCTTTTCAACTTTCCAGACGAATACGAGGGGGCCTTTCCCTTCGAAGAGAATGTCGAGCTTATGGTCAAAGTCTTTATCATCAGACACCGTGTAAACCGCGTCAATTCCAGCGCCCCGCGCAATCGTTTCATAATTTATTTTACCGGCACCCGGCACGAATTGATTGCCGGTTATTTCATAGGTGCCGTTTTCGATGATCACGAGTGCATAATTGTCAACCGGTCGCTGAGCGACGGTGACGAGCGTTCCTAAACACATGAGCATACTGCCATCCCCGTTTAGCGTAATGACACGGCGATTGGGTTGGGCGATTGCCAGACCGTGCGCAAAATCGGCTGCGTGTCCCATGCCACTGTCTACGGAGGCAAAATCAAAGGGGCCGTCGGATAAGTTTTCCCAGGGTTTTGCAATCCCCATGTTGGTGATGATGATCTCATCCTTACGTCGAGCGGCTAGCTTCTCAAGACAGGTATATTTGTTAAGCATCGTTAAGTTGTCTCCTCGGCAAGTAAAACAGCGGCGGGCATTGAGGTATCACCTGCTTTTTTCACACCGATTGAAATCTGCTCAGCTTCCTTATCATCAGTGAGAATGGAGTAGGGGATGTCCCAGGCTTTCAGAGTCGGCTCGAGAAAAGTGGCCACGGAATCTACGCGCGGGGCACCCGGGATTAACGTTTTGTATCCGCGGTAACCGATAAGCAGAAGTATAGGGATTCTCATGTTATGAACGGTGCCACGAAAAGCATCTCCCGATTCTAAAAACCCGGTATTTTGAATAAGCAAGGCAGGATTTTTACCTCCCAGGTAGATACCGGAAGCTATCGCAAATGCCTCTCCCTCGCGACTGACTTGAATGACTTCAATTTCAGCTGTTTCCCACAGCAATTCAAATAGCACCCGCGATCCGTTATCAGGTAGACCGACGATATGCGTAATGCCCTGTTTCTTTAATTCTTCAACTATGATTTTAGCACTTAGCACGGTATGTTTGTGGGATGACAATAGATGAACAATTACTTAATCGACAATTTATTTCTCCCCAATCCGCGTATCCGCATTATCACTAATTCACTACCTATCAGCATCGCGTCTATTTATCACTTCCTGCACCGGCCAGGATTTGGCCCGTTTTTCCCTCGCTCACTTCGAGCGTTTTGCCAACCACTGGGGCGCGCCTATACCGCATCCGAACAATTTCATGCGCGGGGGAAAGCTGGCGCAAGATGACGGGGCCAGCGACGGCCCAATCGAGTGGGTCCCGTACGCGAAACGGAGGGTAGCCTTCGTCGACAAGTTTTTTCCAGGACGATTGCAATGCCTGCCGCATGAGTCGCCGACCGTGCTGGTCGCATCTAATTTCAATGAGAAGTCGGAAGAGGGGGAGTTCCGCGTGTCAAACGGTGGCGCGTGGCATACGGATATCGAGTACGAAGTGTTGCCGATATACGTGTCCATGTTTCTCGTCCACAGTGTGCCTATCGCGCGTGACGCCCCGGGCGGAAACTGGATACAGGACCCGGGCTGCGTCGACCCCAAGCCGTATTTCGAGGACTCTGATGAGGAGCTGATAAGACTGCGCAAGCGGCTGCCGTTAAATGGCGATACGGCCTTTGCCGATACGGCTGCTGCTTTTGCGGCCTTGCCGGTTGATGAGCAGACTGCACTGGAACGCGTCCAACTGCGGCGGCGTTTAAACGAGGGCGACGTAGGGTGGCTCGCGCCGTTGGTGCGCACGAACCTGCGTTCGGGAATCAAGTCTTTACACAGTCCAATCTGGGCGTCGCGGCCGCGGGTGCGACCGCCGATCGAAGTACAAGGAATGACGATGGAGCAATCGCGCGCCTTCCTGGATCGGTTGGAAGCGCATGTGCTCCAGCCGCAATTCCGCTACGACCATGTGCACACACCGGGCGACGCGACAATCTGGAACAATTTCATGCCTCTGCATAACTCGCCGCCGATGAAGGTAAAAATCACCGCGATTGACGACGCCCGGCTACTCTACCGCTTGAGCTGTAAAGGCGAACCGGCACTGTCGCTACCACGGCAAGACAATCCGGACTGGCTCGCAGCCCATGTCGCCGCCGGCTACTCGACGCCTCAGGAATTACTCGATGTCTAAGAGTTAGTCAAAAGAGTTAATGACTCCTTTCGATTGAGCGTACTAGAGGATGTTTCTTTGACTCTTCTGACTTGGGACGGATATAGTAATCAATAAAGTTTATTTAAATAATTATGATTAATATCAATGATACGAACAGGGTGTTAAGAATCGTACTACTCATAACGGTTTTGATATTTACGTACCGGGTTTTTGGTGATCAATTCACAGAAATTCCTCTCTGGACTGACGGGGCTCCGGGATCTCAGGAAATTGATGTCAAAGAAGAAGTCATCTATCGTACCGCCGGCATTGTTGATCGCGCCATCTACAATGTTACAGAGCCCACCTTAAGGATATACCTGCCCCCTAAAAACAAAGCGACTGGAACCGCAGTAATTATATGTCCAGGTGGAGGGTTCAGGTATCTCGCCATAGATAAGGGGGGATATGAAATTGCCGAATGGTTAAATACGCTCGGTGTTGCTGGTATTGTCTTGAAATACCGTACTGTACCACCTTTTGAACATCCTATACCACTTCAAGATGCACAACGCGCGATAAGAATAGTACGAAGTCGAGCCGAAGATTGGAATGTAGATCCCAATAAAATAGTAATTATGGGATCTTCAGCGGGGGCATACCTGGCCTCGGAAGCGGCAACTGAATTTGAAAAAGGTAAAAGCGATGCAGAAGACCCCATAGATAGGGTCAGTTCCAGACCAGACTATTTGGTCCTTCAATACGGGGCTCATAATGAAGATAAAGTTTCTTCCAACACACCACCCACTTTCATTATCCAGACCGACGAAGATACAGCAGTTCCGGCAGAAGACAGTGTCAAATTCTACCTCGCACTAAGAAAGGCAAAAGTGCCGGTGGAAATGCACATTTACGAGAAAGGCGAACACGGATTCGGCATACGGCCCAATGTTATACATCACGGGGAAACCTGGGATATTCCGGTATCGACCTGGCACCACCGATGGGCTGATTGGATGCGTGATAATAATTTATTGGAATTAAAAAAATGAAAGAAGATAGAGGAAAGAAGACAGGGTTAGAGGAAAGAATACAGGGTCAGACTGCGAATTCTATGATTAACACGTGAAGTAGAAAGGGGGCTGTTCCGGTAACTTGACATTCGCAAATATAAAGCAGTCCCGATTTCTGCAATTGCGAAATGATGGTGTTCATTAAATTGGCCCGCCATGAGCGAAACCTGCAGGGTTGAGTCGAATGGTGCCCAGGGAGGGACTCGAACCCTCACGTCCTTGCGGACAACGGATTTTAAGTCCGCAGCGTCTACCATTCCGCCACCCGGGCTTATCCATGTGATTCACGAATATAGCCACAAGAGGCACATGAAACACAAGAAAGAAAAGTAATTAACAGGGAGATCCAAGAAACAGTGAACAGTGAACAGCCGCCGTCACTTCGCTATGGCGTGCCATGGTGAACAGTGAAATATTCTCAATCTGTAAAAATAGTCACCTTCACGTATTTTCGCAAACACCTAACACTTAACACGTAAAACCTAACACCTTTTGCATTCCTTCTACGCCGACGGTGATTAGGAGATAAATGATGTAGGCGTAGAGAAGGACGGCGAGAACACCGAGGATACAGGCGATACCGGCGAATATACCATCGTCTTCGCTTAAGCCGACTCCGACGACAAAGATAACCATTGCCGGTGCGGTGTTGGTTAGAGGAATTGGAAGTATCATCAGGCAGGCCATGACGAGGACGAGAATTCCCAATAGGGGTAAACCCAAGCGGCTGCCAATCCAACGCAGTCGGGGTTTAATCAGGTGTTCGAAACGTGAAAAGAAAAGATTAGCGGCACGGACCATTTTGCCAAAGAGTTGGCGCTTTAATTTCATTTTCTTTGCCCAGCTTGGCAGCCAGGGTGTGCTGCGGCCGAAAATCATTTGCAGGCTGAGACTGGCAATCAAAATACCGAAAGGTGTGCTATACCCGGCGGCCGGTACCGGGAGGGCGCTGGGTATGGCTAATACTACGAGGAGCACGCCAAATCCTTTGTCGCCGACTTGAGAAAATACATTATTCAAAGTGATGCCATTCGCGTCGTCCTGGGAAGAGAGGAGACGATTAAGACAATGAGATAGACTTTCACGATCGTCAGACATAAGTGCGGCCATCAGTAATTGATTAGATATTGCCGATGAATTTTCAAGGGTCTAGGGTGAATTCAATTTTTTAATTGCTCGGTGTTATATTCGTGCTCACACTGAATTATCGTTAATGGAATAATTCTGTATGCCCAGCGTAATAATTTCACTATTGTAATAAATAAGCGAAGACCTCGTGAATATTGAGGGAATCAAATCAGGATATCTGGGCGGAACTTTTGATCCTATACACTTGGGCCACCTTATCATTGCCCAGGATGTCTTGGAAAAATTAAATCTTGACCGGGTCTATTTCGTCCCCGCTTCACAAAATCCCTTAAAAGATGAGCCGCCGACCTGTTTAAATGAAGATCGTCTAAAAATGGTGGACCTCGCCCTGGAAGAGGACTCCCGTTTTGAACGATTGGACTGCGAACTGGAGACAGGAGGGAAAAGCTATACGATCGATACCGCAGAGCAGCTTTATACTCAAAATGATGAGCAACCCGTGTTGTGGATTATCGGTTCGGACAATATAGATGATCTGCCGCGCTGGCATCGCATTGATGAGCTGGCGGAAATAGTTGAGTTCATCTGCGTGGCCAGGCCCGGTTACAGCGTTGAGAAATTACCGGAAATTCCTCGATTGAATCTTCGATTTGTGGAAGGGCACCCGATCGAAATCAGTTCAAGCGAGATTCGCAATCGTGTGAAAATGGGAAATAATATTGATTTATTCTTACCGCCAAAAGTATTTAACTATATACAAACTAATAACCTCTACCGATAAGTTTAATTACGATTGAATGACACTAGAATATTTAAAAATTATTCAAATAAACTGTTTGAGATTGACGATCCGTTCGGCAAGCTCACGGGAGGCGAGGCAGACCCGTCTTCGTCCCATCCCGCAGTCGCGGGAGGACTACGCCGTGGCAAGCGAAGACGAAGATTATCGTCGACTAACCAAAACTTAGTTATCTTTATATACCCCACAATCGAATGACAGATAAGAACCAGAAAAATAATACCCTGCAAGATATTGAAGCCTGTTGCCAGGCGTTGGATGATACTAAAGCCGATAATATCCTCGTTCTTTACTTAGGCGAAAAGTCATCGATTACTGATTATTATATCATTGCCTCAGGCATGTCGAAGCCCCATCTCAAAGCGCTGAGTCGCACGGTGGATGAACTTCTCGATGAACGCGAAGTCGAACCGCTTATAATCGACTCGGTACAGAATAGCGGATGGGTAATCGTAGATGCCTTCGATTTCATGGTGCATATCTTCATCCCTGAACAACGGGAATATTATAATCTCGAGTCGCTGTGGAAGGATGCGGAAATAATCGAAGTCGAAAGTCTAAAGTCGAAGGTCGAAATAGGGGAGTGAACAGTGGACAGTGGATAGTGGATAGTGGATAGTGGATAGTGGATAGTGGATTTTACGAGTGTATACACCTATTCAATATTTTGCAAATACTGGACGATTATTCATTCCTCCGCATTCACGCATCTTCGCTTATTCGCATCAACGCATTCATGCGTCAACTACACTGGGGCCGCCGCTGCGGTCACCGACGTTAGCAAAGATAGATTTCAAAGCCGAGCCTTCTAATAATTCGACAACTTTACCTTCCTCGACTGCTTTATCAACAAATTGTAACACGCTTTCATAGATAGGCATCGTGTCATCAATTATCTCCTGGGTGTGCGCCAGGTTCATAAAATGGTAACCGATGAAGAGCACCCCGCGCCGGATACACTCCTGTTGAAAAAGACCTTTTATTTCACTGTAATCGAATCCACCCGCAGCTTTAAATGTGACGGTGGTTTTTGCCGAATAACCTTCAATGGATATATAGGAGACACCCAATTTTTCGGTTAGTTCAAGGAAACGCTCTTGTAATTGTTTACCGTTTTCCCAGATTTTTCCGATCACGTCGTTATCGCGCATATAATTGATACACGCTATGGATGCTGCCATCCCAGTCGTCTCACCGCTGAAGGTGCAGGAATAAAAAACATTCTTATCGTCAAAATCTTTCATCACCTCGCGTCTGCCGACGAGCGCTGAGATCGCACTGCCATTCGCCATTGCCTTACCAAAACAAGCGAGGTCAGGAGTTACCCCGAAATATTCCTGTGCACCGCCCATTGACCAGCGAAATCCGGTAATAATTTCATCGAAGACGAGGACGGCGCCTGCTTCGTGAACCAATTTCTTTACCGTTTCCAAATAGCCAGTATGGGGTTTTTCAATATAGACGGGCTCCATAATCACGCAGGCGACATTGCCTTCATTTTCAGCGAGGAGCTTCCTCAGGCCGTCGAGATCATTATAGGAAAAGGGTTTGGTTAAATCACGCACCGCCTGGGGTATCCCGGCATTGCGTTCAGTTGATCCAATGTACCAGTCCTGAAAACCGTGATATCCGCCACAGAGCACGACATCACGGCCGGTATGGGCCCGCGATAAGCGTACCGCGATGCTCGTGACATCACTGCCATTGCGCCCCATTCGCACCATCTCGGCACAGGGTATTAACTCGCAGAGCAATTCACTGAGCTCGACTTCAAGCGGATGGCAGATACTAAAAACGTGGCCGTCTGCTAATTGTTTTTTAACGGCGTCGTTGACCGCGGGATGGCCGTACCCCAGGATATAAGGCCCCAAGCCTGAAGCGTAGTCAATATACCGGTTACCATCGACATCGTAAACGTAGGCACCTTCCCCCCGCTGGATGAAATTGGGTGTGACCCCTTGAATCCAGTTTTGCGGTCCCCGACTGAGGGCATTGGTTGTGGAGGGGATAACTTTTTTGGCCCGTTCAAAATATTGGCGCGAGCGTGTTAATGTTCTCTCTTGTGAAGAAGTGCTGCTACTCATGGGTGTATTGATTTAGGATTTTACAAATTATAAGGAACGATATAACGTTGATACTGCAATCTAATCAAGGAGGTAATCTATGAAACTTAATGTTAAAGCGTTTGGACTCGCCTCAGGTATACTCTGGGGAGTAGGTGTTTTTTTCCTCGCATGGTGGCTAATCTTCCTCGAAGGATCATCCGGTGATCCCACCGCTCTCGGGCGTGTCTACAAAGGGTTTTCCATCAGTCCCCTCGGTAGCGTCATCGGGCTGGTCTGGGGATTTTTCGATGGCCTTATCGGCGGGCTCATATTCGCCTGGCTCTATAATAAGCTGGCATCTGCATCTGCATCTACAGCGTAAATGCGTAGAAGCGATTATGCGTGTAAGCGGAAATGAGAGTAGTCAAAAAAGTCAAAAGGTGGGTGCTCTTTTAACTTCCCCGCATTTACTCTTTCACGCTTTTACGCATCATCGCGGGAACGCGTTACCGCAGAACGTCGCTGATGCGTTCCATGGCGAGAGTCACGTTTTCGCGGTTGTTAAATGCGCTGAGGCGGATATGACCTTCTCCGCAGGAACCGAAGCCGGAGCCGGGAGTAGTGACGACACCCGCTTTTTCCAGGAGTAGATCGAAAGATTCCCACGAATCCTTCCCGGTATACATCCAGATATAAGGTGAATTATCGCCGCCGACACAGTCATAACCCAGCTTGGTCATGGCCTCGCGAATAATATGAGCGTTCCCAAGATAATAATCGGTGAGAGCTCTTGTTTGTTTTTGCCCCTCGGCAGTATAAACTGAAGCCGCGGCTTGCTGCACGGGATAGGATACCCCGTTCATTTTTGTGCTTTGGCGGCGGTTCCACAAAGGGTGAATCGGCTGCTCTCCCCCCTGGCTATCACTTGCTCTTAAATTTTCAGGAATGACCGTAAAAGCACAACGCACGCCGGTGAAACCAGCTGATTTAGAAAAGCTCCTGAGTTCGATCGCGACATCTTTGGCCCCCTCGATTTCATAAATGGACTGCGGCAGAGTCTCATCGCGGACATAGCCGACATAGGCGGCGTCATAAAGGATGATCGCTTTATTTTCCCTCGCGTAATCAACCCATAATTTTAACTGCTCCTTTGTCACCATCGCCCCGGTAGGGTTGTTGGGAAAACAAAGATAAATTAAATCAATCGCCTCGTTTGGAATCTCTGGAATGTAATTATTTTCCGGAGTGGAATCGAGATAGACAACATTTTCAAAGCGTCCATTGTGCTCAGTTCCGGTACGGCCCGCCATGACATTAGTATCCAAGTAAACCGGATAGACGGGATCGGTAATCGCAATTTTAGTATCGATGGCAAAAATCTCCTGGATATTTGCGGAGTCACACTTGGATCCGTCACTGACAAATATTTCATTCGCGGAGATGTCCGCGCCGCGTGACTGGAATTCATTTTTCGCGATCGCCTCTCTTAAAAAATCATAGCCCTGTTCGGGTCCATAGCCACGAAAAGTTTCCCGGTGACCCATTTCATCAACGGCCGCATGAAAAGCGTCGAGACAGGCTTGGGGCAGGGGCTCGGTGACATCGCCAATACCCAGCCTGATGATTTCCTGATCCGGATTATTTTTCTGATAAGCTGACACGCGATTGGCAATTTCTAAAAAGAGATAAGACGCCTTCAGCTTGAGGTAGTGTTCGTTGATGATAATCATAGTCGGTATCAATCGCTTAATCTTGTCGTTTTAATAAAATTTTGATCTCCTCATATTTTGAAGCTAAAAACTGTATGGAGGATTCTGGTAAATGCAAACAATTGAATCTATAAACGAGATGCAATCGTTAGCAATTAACTTGCGAAGCGAAAAGAAGCTCATCGGATTCGTCCCAACTTTGGGGGGATTACATGAAGGGCATCTGAGTCTTGTCGACTACGCGAAAAAAAAAGCTGATCTCGTGGTGGCTTCGATTTATTTAAATCCCGAACAATTTGGGCCCAATGAGGATTTTGACCGCTACCCGAAAACGCTGGAGAAAGACTTAAGTCTATTCGAAGAACGTAAAGTGGATATTGTGTTTATCCCCGATACGGAAAGTATCTATCCGGCAGATTACTCAACTTATTTGTTGGAGGAGAATTTGAGTGCCGGGCTCTGCGGACTATCAAGGCCCGTTTATTTCCGCGGCGTTGCCACCGTGGTGGCGATCCTCTTTAATATAGTGCGTCCGGATTTCGCGGTTTTTGGTCAAAAAGATGCCCAGCAATGTGCGGTCATTAAAAAATTCGTGCGCGATTTGCAATTTCCGATCGAAATCGACGTCTGCCCGACGGTTCGCGAAGCGGACGGCCTGGCAATGAGTTCGCGCAATGCCTACATGGATGATGCGCAGCGCAAAGAGGCCGCGGCGCTCTATCAATCGCTTCAATTGGTTGAAAAAATGGTTGATGGAGGTGAGAAAAATGTGAATCGTATAATCGAAGAAATCACTACTTATCTATCAGCTTTTCCGCTCCTGCGTTTAATCTATGCATCGGTCGTGCATCGCGACTCTCTGGAACCGCTTGAAGATATAGCACAAGGGCAGTCTCTTGTTGCCATTGCCGCCTGGTGCGACGATATAAGACTTATCGATAACATCGTTGTCTAAAAAATATATAAATTCACCATCCGTTCATGGCACATGATTACGACGTCATTGTAGTAGGCAGTGGAATAGCCGGCCTCAGTTTTGCGCTCAGAATAGCGGCAAAAGATTACTCCGTTGCGATTATTACTAAAAAAACCCGGGCTGAATCCAATACCAATTATGCCCAGGGAGGAATTGCCTGCGTCACTTCAGAGGGAGACGATTTTGAATTCCATGTGCGCGATACACTGGAGGCGGGTGACGGTCTTTGTGATGAATCCGTGGTGCGCGAAATTGTCAATGACGGGCCGGCTCGCATCCAGGAATTAATTGATCTCGGGGTGCATTTTTCCCAACTCAATGATGGTCGTCCCTCGCTGGGAAAAGAGGGGGGGCACTCTAAACGACGCATTCTCCACGTCCAGGACATTACGGGCAAAGCGATCGAGTCAGCGCTTCTGGGAGCGGTCGCGCGGATGAAAAATATTACGACGCTGGAACATTTTTTTGCCATTGATTTGATAAAACGCAGCACACTCATCGAGAGTACTAATTCTTCACCCAGTAAAGACGATAAAGCGGTCGGTCTTTATGCGCTCGATGTGCGCACGGGTGTTGTCGAATCATTCCGATCGAGAGTGGTGTTGATGGCGACAGGTGGAGCGGGCCAGGCCTATCAATATACCACGAATCCTGATATCGCTACGGGTGATGGAATCGCGATGGCCTATCGTGCGGGAGTTGAGATTGAGAACATGGAATTCATTCAGTTTCACCCGACGACGCTCTATTCCAACACCGACGAAAGATTCCTCATCAGCGAGGCCGTTCGTGGCGAAGGGGCAATCTTACGCAATACAGATAAGCGGGCGTTTATGAAAAATTATCATTCCCAGGCGGACCTTGCGCCACGCGACATCGTCGCGCGCGCGATCGATAGTGAGATGAAGAAATCCGGTGCCCACCATCTCTGGCTGGATATTACCGAACATTCAACGGAAGTCCTCAAAGAACGTTTCCCCACGATCTATAATACCTGTATCCAGCACGGGATCAATATGGCAGAAGAATTCATTCCCGTCGTGCCCGCGGCCCATTACCTGTGCGGGGGGATTAAGACGAATACGCAAGCAGAAACCAGTTTAAACGGACTATTTGCCTGTGGAGAAGTTGCCTGCACCGGGTTACATGGTGCTAATCGCCTGGCGAGTAATTCACTCCTGGAAGCGGTTGTTCTCGCGCACAATGGAACTGAAAGCGTTTTAAATTATTTGAAGGGGAACAAGGAAGAGACCCTGGATCTACCAGACTGGATTGATGGTGATGTGCAAGACAGTGATGAACGCGTGATCCTGTCGCATAATTCAGAGGAATTAAAACGAACGATGTGGGACTATGTCGCTATAGTCCGCACGACCAAACGCCTGGAGCGAGCGCAAACACGCATTCACAACCTCGGTAAAGAGATAGAAGAATACTATTGGAATTTTAAAGTGGAACCACGCCTCCTTCAACTGCGCAACCTTATCCAGGTCGCTGAGCTTATTGTTAAGTGCGGCCTTCAGCGAAAAGAGAGCCGCGGCCTTCACTATATATTAGATCATCCCGAGAAAAACGCTGATCCGAAAAATACGTACCTGCGAAAAAGTGGATGAGGGATGGGGGAATGCGGTAATGAGTGGATGGGTGTACGTGTGAATGCGGCCACGACGAAGCGTGCCCCTCCAAAATTCAATTAGAACTTCCTCCACACATCTCCACTTAAACACTTTCACTCATCTACGCATTCACGCGTACACGCATTACCGCATTACCCTGAACTCAGATTCACTTCCGTGGTAACCGAATTAGCGATAAAGCACTCGCGATGGGCTTTATCATGCAGGGCATTCAGCTCCTCTTCCGAAGGTAATTTTTCTCCACTAAATTGGATGGTTGGCTTTAACGTGACCTGAGTGACGGCCATTTTACCGGATTCATTTTTACCTAATATTCCCACAGCCTCGTCGACATAACTGTCGATCGTAAATCCCTGGTAGGAAGCTATTGCTAAAAATGTAAGCATATGACAGCTGGATAAGGAGGCGACAAAGGCATCTTCAGGATTAACGCATTCAGCCTTACCTAAATAGTCAGGCGCGGCTGAGGCCACAACTACGATTCCGTTTTCGAAATTCCAGGTGTGCTCCCGGTTGAAATTTTTATATTGGAAGTCATCACTTTCGCGACTCCAGTTTACGCTTACTTTATGTTCGGACATGGTCAGCCAATTAAGATGTTATGTAAATAATCATAAATTCCACGGATGCCCCAAAAAGTTAGAAATGACCCGCTGATTACATTGAGTATAAGCAGCACCTTTCCCATTTGCAGGGGTTTAGGTAAATATTTGCGATCGGTCCAGATCATCAAAAAACACCATAATCCGCAGGTTAAAACTCCGCCGAAAATAGCCGCAGGGGTTACTATTTGAATTGGATTTCCGCCCATCCACATAATTGCCAATCCTCCGAGCCCACAATAACCGACTACCCAAGGCCTGAGCTTGGCAATAGGGAGATTGCGTATGCGGGGGACTATCGGGCGCAGGCATTCATATGTTGTCCGGGTGTAAAGCTCATAAGCGGCGAAGATGGTCCCAAAGAATGCCATGAAGACACCAATTTGATAAAGATAGATTAATTTAGGATGGAGTAAGGTCAGGAACTCAGCCTGGACGGAGAGCAGTTGAAGACCGTCGGGAACAATATGTTTGGGGTGAAGAATGGCTGCTCCGAGGACCATAAAAGCAATCGTAAAGAGGACGACACAAGCAAAGGAAACGACGGCATCAGTAAGAGGCGCGATCAGCCACCTGCGGCCCACTTTAATATTCTCTTCATCGGTTGCCAGGGTCACTCCTTCCGGACCGTCATCTTTATTGCGGTTTAGAAGGCCCCATCCTTTTTCACGAAGCATTCCCAAATAGCCAAAGTAGTCCTGCGTCCCACCCCCTATCGCGCCTAAGTATGTGCCCAGTTCGATCCAAGCTGACCTGGAGCTGATCGCCGGATAGCTGGCGTGAACCCAGGCCTCATAATTCGGCTTGCTCGGTATTACCGCACCAAGAAACGCGGCCAGCCAGTCAGGTTGAATCGCGAAGACGGCAACTAAAATACAGGCCAGTAGTAACGAGACGATCAATGTCTGCGTGATCTCCAGCGCTTTATAGCTCTGAATAAACGTCAACGAGATAGCGACAATAACAATCATGGTTCCCCACACCCTGGGATCTCCCCAAAGAGTACCACTATCCATTTTGAATATCCATACCATCAGCGATCCGAGCATTTTAGGTAGTCCGGACAACCAGAGGGGAAAACAGATAATGCTTATTATGGTCAGCGTCCAAACCGCCCACCCGTGCGGCCCCGGTAAATACTTCCAGCGCTCAATGGGATGCTCGCCAGTCAAGGTAATGTAACGTGAGGCGGTGTATACCTGGACAAATTTCATTAACCCGCCGCCAATAAAACACCAGAGGAGAGTATAGCCAAAAAGAGCCCCGCCTCGTGATGCAAATACAGTTTCACCACTACCAATAGTGACCGAGGCGATGATCGCTCCCGGCCCAAAAAAACGAATCAAAGTGAGAAAGCTCAGTGATTTCAATCCTTCAGTTAAAGGAGGGTAACGCAGGGGTTCACTCATAGTATATACAGGAGGTTGTAAGGATGATGAGAGGGCAGCAAGGTTTAGATCTTGGGTATAACCCTCGGTATTCGATTGTCGATTGAAATTTATTTTCACCTTGTGTCGATTTGATCGAACAGGGCACGTGCATCACTCTTTAAATATGAACAATGCAATAAGGTGAAACGCGTCCTGCGATGAGTTCAGTTGAATTGCGTCCCTCGCACGTTAATTGTAAGTAATTAATAAAGAAAGCGTGCTGGGAACAACCTTCGCCAAGGCTTCAGCCGTCGCCAAGGCTATGGCCTGACAAGACGGCGTGTCAGGCAGCCCGCTCCACCTGTATTATTAAAATTGATTTCTAAAGATTAATCGGTAATCATAGCCCTAATGCAGGCTTGGATTGATACGGTGTTGGTTAACCTGGGTTATCTATTTATGATCGAGCCAACCGGCGTCCATTTTTATATACTATCCGGAGTCGTAGCTGCTTGTCTTCTTATATTTGGAAAACTGATTGCCACTTATCTCGTGGGGAGTGAAAAAGGATTTTTATTTGTTTTTATCGGCATGTTGATTCCCCTGATTTTGATCGTGGCGGGTTTAACCTTGGCCGACCTTTATCTTCTTCATCATATCAAAAATGATACCTGGCAATTAGTGGTAAAAATCAGCACCGGCTTAGCTCTTTTTTTATTCCTTGGCGTTTATCTCGCTAAACTTTTTCTCTCTATCGAATGGGGCAAAAGCCTCGCGGCAATTATTCTGACTTATGGGATAACCTTCGCAGGTTTGTTTTTAACGAAGTCGGGAATAGATGCATTTTCATCCGGGGCTGCGGCTGTCGATAAATATCAGGAAAAGCGCGCCCAGGAATAGGCCCCTTCCTGTAAACGACAGCGAGTAAGTTTTGGTAGGAATTATATTCCTACCTCGGGGAATTATAATTAGCTAGGAATATATTTCCTATTAAAATTTCGCTTCTCTATTGGTCGTCCTCGAGGATCCTGGGTTATTCATTTGAATAAGACACAGGTAACTAAGCACTTACAAGTCAACTAGGAAGTAATTACCTAGTAAGAGTGTAATCTCGATCAATAACTCGCTCCCGTAATACTGTATGTCATTGTATACAAACAGTATATAAAATCAAGTGAGAGCTGGCATAGGGTCTGCTTAAAGAGGAACACGTCAATCTAAACTTTAACCAGAGAATACACGACTGTAACCGAACAGTACAGAGAAAGAACGGAATCAACCATGAAAACAGTGATCCTAAAATTTAATGGCCCTACCAAGGAACAGAACGAGATAACCTCAAAAGCGGAGGAAGAGGCGAAGAATTTGAATATAGTTGAAAGCTATCTGCCCTTGGTAAAGAAAATTATAAGAAATCTGCCATCCCATATTGATTCCGACGATCTACACAGTGTGGGTGTAATAGGTTTAATAGTAGCGACGGAAAAGTATGACCCGGTTCAAGGACATACATTTGAAGCCTACGCCACGATGCGTGTGCGCGGTGCTATTCTCGATGAGTTGCGGCGTCTTGACAATATGCCAAGAACAGCGCGTGCCAAATTCCGTCAGCTGCAAAAAACGGTAGGCATTGTAGAACAGCGGTTCGGCCGAACACCAGAAGGCGAAGAGATTCGGGAGGAAATGGGTCAGAGCACTAAAGAATTCAAACGGATGATGAAGCAGGTCATGCCGGTAAACTTTATATCCCTCGATCGTGCGTATCATGTAAGTGAGATCAAAGAGCCAGATCTGCACGAGGCACTCGCCGATGATCAACAAATACCCAGTTGGGAGCTGATGCAGCGGGAGGAAATGCGAGAGCTCATGACTGAATGTTTAAAACAACTTCCCGACCGTCAGAAAAAAATATTATCGATGTATTATTTGATGACATGCGATTAGGTGAGATTGCGGAGGTATTCTGTGTGACTGAAGCGCGCATTTGCCAGATTCACGCCAAGGCTGTAGCTGCACTGCGAAATTCGGTTTACGGTGCAATGAATCGCTAAGACCGTGGTGGAGCGGGCTGCCCCGAGCGAGCTTCTTCAATTACCCTATAACTAAATGCGCTTGGAAAACGACACAACTGAACTCATCGCAGGACGTGTTCCACCCTGTTATTGTGTCTCAAATAATGTTAAAAGAGAGCTGAGGATAGCGCGTAGCCGACGAAATCAATAAATTATTTGCGTTAGATTGAGCACCGGTTATTTTAAGACTGAGAGCTGATATCAGCTTTTCTATCAAGATTGATGGCGATGCTCGAACGCACACAGTTTACCTGGATTCCCACGTTTATCACGCTTACGATTATTCTATGCGGGTGTCGATCGATGCCGGATAAGACATTATTCGTAAGTGAGAAGTTTGCGTCAGGTAACATGCCTGCATTTCATACTTATCGCATCGATGGCCGCACTATTCATTACGCGGATATCGGTGATGCCAGTTTGCCCTTGGTAGTCTTTGTCCACGGCTCACCCGGTTCGTGGAAAACTTTTGCCGGCTTCATGGCCGACCCCTATCTCCAGGATAAGGTTCGTATGATAGCTGTCGACCGGCCCGGTTTTGGTCAATCGGAATCAGGTCGTGAAGTAAAATCGCTTAAACGGCAAGCTGCCTTGCTGAAACCTATTCTCGATCGCAATCGCTCCGGATCAGCTACGATCCTTGTCGGGCATTCATTTGGAGGACCGGTTATCTCGCGGATGGCGATGGACTATAGCGATCAAGTCGGCGCGCTGATTATGATTTCTCCGACAATTGATCCTGAACTGGAGAACACATCCTGGTATCAGCATCTTGTAAAAGTACCGCTTTTCAAAATATTGATACCAAAAAATCTTATCACTGCTAATCAGGAAATTCTTCCCCTAAAAGGAGAACTTGAAAAAATGCTTACACATTGGAACCAGATCCATGTCCCGGTATATTTGTTTCACGGTGAACGCGATCGTTTGGTCTCTCCTGAGAATGCTGGTTTCGCTGAACGCATGCTGGTCAATGCGGAACTTAAGGTTTATCTCATGCCCGAACTCAATCATTACATACCCTGGACGCGTCCAGATTTGATTAAATTCGCGATCATCGATCAGTTGGAAAATCGGGGTTCATTTAACTGAATGCAACTATGTAGATGCGATTAAGTGGAGACGCGTAAATGCGAGAAGACACATTCAGTGATGTAGTGACGCGGACTATTGAGTCACGCTAATGGGTGGACGACACCCACCACGCGGGTCTTCCTAAGAAGATTTGTAGTAATCGTATAAGAATGATATCCATTCCCGCATATTCGCATCCGCTCATTTCCGAACATACACATAGCCCTCTAATACCTCATATGGGTGTTATTTTAAGCTCAGTCCCCGCGGCCCGCATGGCACGACTGAGCCGCGGTTCTGGTTTTTCGTTAGTGACAACGATAAAATCGGATTTAAACGGTGTAGTTAGTTCAAGGGCGCGTTTTCCGAATTTACTATTATCGATGGCAAATATGCTTTTATCGGCTGCCTTCAGTATTCTTTTTTGTGCGGAGACGATAAGACTGTTACTATTCCATATACCTTCCTCCGTGATACCCGCACCACCGAGGATCGCAATATCAGCATGCATTTGTGAAAGCGAGTTCTCACAAGTTGGCCCGAGGAGAACACCGAGACGGTGGTAAACAGTACCACCCGTGACAATAGTCTCCATCGAGCTAATTTCATTAAAAAGGACAGCAATGGGTAGGGAATTAGTAATCACGATGATGCGTTTCGAGACTAACAATCGTGCAACCGTGTAAGTTGTTGTACCCCCATCGAGAATAACGGTCATACTGGGTTCGACAAGGTCTGCTATATATTTAGCGATCGCATGCTTTTCGTCGACGTAACGGTCATCCTGGGTGATGAAGTCATAGCCAATAGCGTTTAATTCATTATCGATTAAGCTGGCACCACCGTGGTGCCGCCGCACCACCTCCTTGGATTCCAGTTCGTTGAGCGCACGCCTGACGGTTGACAGGCTGATATCAAACTCTTTCGCCAGGGTATGCAGATCAGCGTACTGATGCTCGCGAATATATTGTTCTATAAGATCGATCCGCTGTTTACTTATCATCAAAGAAATTTATCAGGCTCTTAAGATAGCCGATTTAAAGTGAGAGTTAAGATGTTTATTATTAGTCCGTTAATCGAAATTGTGAAAGAACCTTATTCAAAAACAGTTTTTTCTTTAATACCCCATATGGCGGGGGTTCCCAGTTCAATACTGTTACCCGCCGGGTCACGAAAATAGAGAGAGATACCGCCGCTATTAACAGGAATCTCTTTTTCGATGGCTACACCATTTTCACCGAGGTGATCGCGCCATTCATCAATTTCATTATCTTTAACCGCAAACGCGGTGTGGCATTGACCGACCGCACCATGAGTGGGCACATCGTGTTGTGTCTTTGGATCATTCGTAACTTTGGGATTGAAAATTAAAAAGACACTTCTCCCCATGCGGAAGAATATATGTCGTCCATCGGTTTTGCTTATCAGTTCCAAGCCTAACACATCACGATAAAACTTTTCCGCCTCGTCTAGATCATCGACATAAATGCAGGTCTCGAGTATCTGTTCAGGATGGGAGATCATATGTGGTGCCAATTAATTCTATCAGCCAATCGACGTATTAGATAAAATAATTTAGAAACGCATCAATCGAAAAGAGATTTACCATGAAGAGCACCCATTTTATCGTCATTTAAGAGAAGAGAGCATCTGAAGGGCAGGGGAATAGACGGGAGCTCGAAATCAACTTAGCGGTGTTTAATGGGAACCGGATTCATTTTTTTAAGTCGATTATACTGTATATATGTGATCGAATATTTTTCTTGGTAAGAAACATAGTATTGTTATAAATTCAGGATTACGTATAAATTAAAAATTTAGAATTAAGAATTATGAATCAAGCGGTGAAAACGATAATGGAAGAAAAATCCGATTCGGAAAATTTTAATAACATCAACCAGGTGATGCAAAAAAGGCTCCTTGAAGAGAGGAAAATTTTTCTCTGGGGTGAGGTGAATGATAAATCATGTCGCGAGGTGACTGAACGCTTGCTTTATCTCGAAAGCATGGATGCGGGAAAGGAGATTATTCTCTATCTTAATTCACCCGGGGGATCAATTGATGCGGGAATGGCCGTTTTCGATACGATGAAACTAATCAGTTCACCGATTACTGTCGTCGTCACCGCAATGGCGGCAAGCATGGGATCGATACTTCTCTGTGCCGCCTCGAAAGGACAGCGGCTGCTCTACCCACATTCGCGAGTCATGATTCATCAACCCCTGATCGGTGGTCAGATGATGGGCGCAGCGGTTGATATTAACATCTATGCTCAAGAGATGGAAAAAACTCGCGAGGAAATGAATCGTATTCTGTCCAAATCCTCCGGCCAGCCCTTGGAAAAAGTACAAAAAGATACGGACCGCGACTTTTATATGAATGCCCAGGAGACTATCGACTACGGACTTGCAGACAGAATTGTGGACAAAGTCTAGGGCTGTTAATTACGTCCGTTGGGGGTAACTTTAAAGGGACGGTATAGCGGATCTCCAATTAATACCGCCTGCCAACTGAGGGTGGGTAAGGCGTAATAAGCCGCGTCTCCTAAAGTCCAGTCTTGGGAGAGGGTGTCGAAGAAGGCGTCCAGATGATGCGTGAATTCCAGATAGGGTTCATAGACATTGCCCAGGGTGGCCGTGACCCCTTTGGCAATGAATGGAGCGCACCAATTCTTATTAGCATTGCGCAAAGTTGCGGCGGAATAACTGTGAATATGGACGGCAATTGCACCGGGGGGAAATTTAAAATCATCCCTGAGAAAGGGGCCGTTTACACGATTAGCGTACCAGCCAAAATAGAGCGCTGGATCATTGAAATCAGCGTTGTATTGGAAGGTTTTCTTAGATTTTTCCAAGGTAAGAGCATATCCCATTGAAGAAATTTTTACTTCAATATTCTTCAACCACTTTTCACCTGACTCATGCCTACCTCCTCTATCTAGATAAGCCCGCCCCGCCAGTCCTTGTGTTTCTGCAAGAATAGCGTTGTCAACGAGTGCCATTGCGGAGCTCAAACTGGGTCCATCAAGCCGGGACACTTTTATCACAAGCTGTTTTTCCAGATGCGTGGGATTTGTTCTTTTAAAAAGTGGATTTGGCACCCATCCGGTAATTGAGTGTTGGGGGGCCGCTAAAAGCGAAAGCTCACCCTCGAGAGAACAATGATTAGTCTTGAATTCGGGTGTAAGATGTCGCGTCGGTTCGATCGCCAGGCGTTTTGTATCATTAGAGATTTTTAAAGGTATGCCCCGACAGAGCACGAGGTAACTGATATTATGTTTTAATACTGCAAAACGGCGGCGGCCTTGAGCATCGTACAATTCAGAGGTCAGTGCCTCTATCCAACCTTGCTCCAACAAGGTATTAGTTAGTGGATTGAAAATGGTCTCAATAAACTGGGACCAGGTAATTTCTTCGGAGTCCGGCGCTTCGAGAAGAATGAGATTTTTTTCAGGAATCTTTCTTTGCTCCAGGTAATGTAAAGCAAGCTTTACGGATTCCGATTGATTCATATTGGCTACAACAACCACTGAATCAACCGCGGGTTCACTGGAGAGCGCCGAGAGGCAAGCGGCCACTAAAAGCAGTGAGATTAGAAAATAGCGCATAAAGAGAGATACAGGATTACGTGGATAGAAATAATGGGAGTCGATTTATTCATCGCGTGTAAAAAATCCAGAAACTGGGCAACCCGACTATCCAACATTCTGCCGAAGGCGATTAAGTGTTTTCTGATACCGAAACAAACCATCGGCGACCGCTTGCGCGATACGCTGGCGGTAAGCAGCCGCGCCAAGATTTCTCGACTCAATGGCATTGGAGATAAATCCGCCTTCTACTAAGAGACCGGGACAGTTAAGTTCCTTTAGCTGCATGAAACGCGCTCGTTTCAAACCGCGGTCGGGAGAGGGGAGCTCTCTAATTAATTCTCGTTGGACGTAATAACCCACAAGGGCATTCCAGGCATCTTGCCGGTTGCCGGGATAATATCTGCGGTCGGAAGTTCGTAAGATTTTACGACCGGCGGAGGGCTGGTTGTGCGGGGTAATAACGTAAGTTTCCAAGCCTTGAACTTTTTTATATTTATGCGAATTAAGATGAATACTGATAAATAGATCAGCTTTAAGCGCGTTAGCTATAGCTGGGCGTTTCTCCAATTCTATAAATTTGTCACTTTTTCGGGTGAGCGTGACTCGGTAGTTTTGTGATTCGAGTATTTTTTTAAGACGGATCGCAATATCGAAAGCGAGCGTCTTTTCCGTCATTTTTAAAGCACTATTTACCGACCCGGGGTCTTTACCACCATGTCCTGGATCAATGACAATATGATATAATTTAGGGACGTTAGGGATTTTTTGCGGTGTCAGGATGGGTAAGACATTATGCTTATAATCCAACTCACTGATATAAAGATCCAGGCCGTTCAAAGCGACAGGATATCCGAGAAAAACTCTGATCCCATTGAGTTTAATATCTCTTTTATCAACCGCTAAATCCAGCCGGGACCATTTGCTGGTAAGGGTCATTGTCTCCTTGTTTTTCACCCAAGAGCGTTTCATGCCTAAGTTGGCGGCAACGTTTTTGAGGCTGAGATAATCGACGCCGTTAAATTTGACGCTACCCCGAGCCTCGGGGGTCAAAGAAGTAATTCCGAAGAAGAAAATGAAAATAAAAATCGCAGAAAACGAGTTCAGGGGGCGAATTTTTATTAGAGCTTGGAAGCTGGGGCTCATGCAGAATGAGGCGATAGCCCTAGGATTCCTCATGAGCCTCATTATATTTGAGGACTCGTTTATTTGCGGGGAGAGGGGATAGAGTAACAAGAACATTTCTGCCAGCGAGTTTTGGATCAGAGTCTTTGTGCCCCACGTGAAGAAGATCATTAAGTGCCCTTTTTACAATCTCAAAGCCCAATTCTTTATGCTCATTTTCACGACCTCTAAAGATAAGGGAAATTTTTAATTTATGACCTTTGTAAAGGAAGTCTTCAGCATGACGCAGTTTGGTCATATAATCATGTTGCTCAATACGCACACGTAACTTGACCTCTTTAATCTTTGCGGATTGTTGTTTAGAGTCTTTGCTTTTTTTAGACAGCTCATATTTGTATTTACCGAAATCGAGAATGCGGCAGACCGGGGGCTTGGCACTGGCAGAAACTTCGACTAAATCCAAACCGTGTGTTTTGGCCATATGGAGGGCTTCATTAGTCGGCAAGACTCCAATCTGTTTTGAATCAGGACCTATAAGACGGACTTCACGCGCCCTAATACGCTCGTTTTTGCGTATATACGTTTTCCCTTGATACTTGCCTTTTCCCCGATATTGCCCGGATCCGCTAGATTGTCTCGCCATAAAATCTTCCTACAGAACTAGCAGTGCGATGCGTGGTTAACGCATCTGCGACGAGCAATGGGGGGGGTTATTTTTGAAAGTGTATTGATAGAACTAATAGTGTTATTGTCTAATAGAATCTAATTATAGTGGACGTTAATGAATCATTTTCAATCTTTTTCCGCTATAGTTTTCAGACTTTATTTTTACTGCTTAAGTCGCACCATCTCCCGATAAAACAGTGGGAATAGTGCGCAGCAATATTGAGATATCCAACCACAAGCTCCAATGGTCGATATATTCGATGTCGAGACGAACCCATTCTGAAAAATCATCGATTTTATTGCGCCCCGAAACTTGCCAAAGACCGGTAACGCCAGGTAGTACGCTATAGCGCCGATGGTCCTTAAAGGCTTCGAAGTTTTCTGTCTCGTAAACCGGCAGCGGCCGGGGTCCGACCATACTCATTTCACCTTTTAACACATTGAAGACCTGCGGCAATTCATCGAGGCTGAAACGGCGCATAAATTTACCAATGGGAGTAATGCGTGGATCGTTTCCAGACTTGAAAACCGGGCCCTTAAATTCATTCTGCGGACGCACTTCAGGCAGTTGATCCTCCGCGTCTATGGTCATGGTGCGGAATTTAATCATCGCGAATGGCTTACCCCGATAGCCAGTGCGCGACTGCACGAAGAAAATCGGCCCGTGTAAGCTGAGTTTTATTGCGAGTGAAATTATAAGAAATAGCGGGCTGAGAAGGGTAATTAAAAAAAGCGATAAACCTAAATCGAAAAAGCGTTTGACGATAAATTGTCCATCATAATGCTGAGCCATTTTGAAGACGACGACGGGTTTACCTCCATACTCATCAACAACGGGTCGTGACACCAAAGGTGAGAGGTAATCATCGAAATACCAAACTTCGATTCCCTGTTCTTCGCAGATGCTTAAGACCTTCTGTGATGTAATTGTACGCTCACGCGATTCAGCGAGAACGACAAGATCATAGGTTCCTTGAGTTAAATGAGGAGCCAATGAATCTATCTGCCCAATAATTTTATCATGGAGTATTTCAGGGATCGAATCTTTATCACCCTCAGTGAGCAGGATACCTTTTAAGATGACACTTGAAAAAGGTCGCAGGTTAAAATCATCGAGCCATCGTTGCGTATCAGAGGCACCACATACAAGCAATGCTCCTAAAGGATGCTTACGATAGAATTTATCTACAAGGTACTGACGGAAGATTATCTCTTTACTTATTTGATAAATGACAAATAAACCGCCGAAGCCAAAGAATAATGATCGGTTTACATTGAAAACTGAGAAAAAATAAAAAAATATGGCGGCGATTCCTAACCCGATACCGACACTTTTAATAGAATGATAGGCGATCAGGTGCCATTTAGCAAAAAGATCGAGTTGGTATATGCGGTTAAGTTTGAGTGAAATAAAAAGACTTAAAAGAATGACAAGAAATACCCAGCCTTGTTCTTTAAGATGAGCGACATCCTGGATGTTAAATGGATAACCTGTTAACGCGCGCAATAAACTTTCCCACGGTCCTCTAAAATAAGAGAGGGAGAAATAAATGGCAATCATCAGGAAGAGTCCAGTGAGGATATCCAGGATGAAGCTGAGAGTTTCCAGTAAACTTTTTTTGCGACCTAACATCTATACCTCTATGAATGCAGGAAATACCCTTATCCAGCGATAGACTTCTGGTTATAGACTGAAGCTTTCTCCACACGAACAACTGGATTTAGCATTGGGGTTTTCAAACTTGAAACCTCCGGCTATCAACTCCGAAGAGTAGTCAAGTTGTGTTCCCTTAAGGTAGAGAGCGCTTTTACTGTCGACGATGACATTAGCACCGGACGTCTGGACCATAATATCACCGCCTTTAGGGTTTTCCGCGAACACCATCTTGTAGCTAAGGCCATTACAGCCTCCGCCGGTAATAGCCACGCGCAGGTAGTTGCCTTTCTGTTCTCTATCGATGAGAGAAAAAATTTTTTCTCCCGCGACTTGAGTCAGTTTGATCAAATTTTCATTACCTAAACGGACACCTTGGGGCAGGTTGGTAGTAGTTGAATCTGGCATTTTATGTGAGAATGATGAGCAATAAAAAGGTTCGTTAGCGGAAAATAATTAAGCTTGGGCAGTGTCCGTAATTCGGATCCAGAAAACAGCTTCTTATTTTAAGAAAAATATAATAGTATAGGAATTCCACTTAAAATCAAGTATCAAGCCCATTACCTTGAGAGGGAAAGCTTATGCAATTGAGCTGAATGAGCTTAACTTATTTGCTAGCTCGATAGCCTTGTTCAGGCTTTTATGTCGGGCGAGACCTTTCCCCGCGATATTAAAACCTGTTCCATGATCCGGGCTGGTGCGGATCCATGGAAGACCCAGGGTAATATTCACCGCAGTGTCGAAATCAATTGTTTTGAGTGGCCCAAGGCCCTGGTCGTGATAGAGGGCCACGACAATATCGAATTCACCTTGAAGGTGACGCCAGAACAAGGTGTCCGCTGGCTGGCATAGAGAAAGGTGAGGATACTTTTTACCTAATTTCTTTAGAATAGGATTAATAATTAACGCTTCCTCTTCGCCTAAGATACCTTCTTCCCCGGCGTGGGGGTTAAGTCCGCACACCCCAATGCGTGGTTGCTTCGCGCCATGAACAATTGCTAAATAATTAGCGTTCTCTATGGCATTGGCCAAGTTATCCTTGTTTAAATGTTCAGCTACGGAAACTAAAGGTATATGCCATGTGACAAGAACGACGCGCATTCGGCCCCCCGCAAATGCCATAACCGGTGTTCCACCCCAGTGGTGAGCAAAAAATTCTGTCTGCCCTGGAAAATCAAAGCCCACGCGTTTCATCCAAATTTTACTTACCGGTCCACTGACGACCGCGGAAAAGCGTTTATCCATGCAGCCGGAGGCTGCAGCTTCCAGCGCTTCCATCGCAATTTCCGCACCGGTGAGACTCGGTTCACCGGCATTTGCACAAAATGATTTTAACCCCACCGATTGGGTGGCAACTGGATATTTTTCTACGATGCGTTCGAGCCAAGTTGTCGGGCCGATGAGGCAGACGGATTCAAGAAGGGGGTTTTCTTCTTTAACCCAATTTTCGATTATTTCTGGGCCCACGCCAGCGGGATCTCCAGAGGTGATCGCGATTTTACTCATCAGTGGGTAAATATTGCTCTCGCAGTTTTCTGCTATTCTTTAAACAGATCCATCTGCGGTTCCTTTATGAGATCGTAATTTTTTAAAATGCGCATGATTTGAAGAATTTCGGACTTCTGGTAATTGTGATTGGTCTGCACTTTAGCAAGTATATCCAGAAGCATGGAACGAAAAGAAATGATGCCATCGATCCCATGTTCACGTAACAATTTAATGCTTTCCGATCGATGCGGGTCTGCCGTAGGCAATCCGGGCAGGACAAGTAATTTCAACGTATTCGAGCTGTCATCAACATCTTCATCTTCGAACTTAAATATATCTTCAGCTTTTTTAAGAACATTTTTTTCAAGAAAATTAAATATATCTGAACTGCTTCGCAGCATGTTCGGTGTGAAGTGCAAGGTGGTATGCCAGGCTTTAACAACGACAATTGCGCGATGGATATATTGTAATTCACTTGAAAAAAGAAAAAAGTCAGGCGCGCGATCGGTTCTCAGGTAAGTAGGATTATAAACAATGAGATCAATTTCTTCCTCAGCGAGTTTCCTCCGTGACTGGACCTGGTATTTTCGCAATTGACGTACGAGAAATCCATGCAGCTCAAAATACTCGCGTACTATATTTTCGTCGAAACCAGCCATCTATAAATTGCGAATTAGGAATTATGGATTATGAATTAGGAATTGGGAATGAAGGATGAGGGATAAAATAAAATCTACATCATTTTTCGGTAGCGCCAGCTTCCAGCCATAATTCGTCTATCCAATTGTCTTTAATATTATCCACGATGACGGCCTTTCCGATGCGCTCGAGGGCAATAAAGTTAAGCTTCCCGTGCAATATCTTTTTGTCTCTTTTCATGGCGTCGGTGAGTGTAGCTATAGGCAGGGGGTTCCGCAAGCTGATCGGTAAATCGTATGTTTTGATTAGATTAATTATCGCATCCAGATCACTTTGGGAGAGATGACCCAACCGAAGTGATAATTTGCCTGCCAAGACTAGACCGACCGCGACTGCTTCGCCGTGTAAGTATTGATCATAACCTGTAGCCGCTTCAATGGCATGAGCAAAAGTATGGCCAAGATTAAGCAAAGCCCTCCCTCCCGACGCGTCAGTCTCTTTTTCGTCCTTTCCGACAATAGATGCCTTAATCATGCAACAAGTGCGAATAATGCCCGGTAAATCCTTGTGGTCGGGTGAGAGTTTTCCGATCTTCTGTAATTGTGAGAAAAGATCGGCGTCAGCAAGCAGGCCATATTTTATCACTTCTGCCATCCCGGCGCTGAATTCATTTTGAGGCAGTGTTTGTAAAAAACCACTGTGGATAAATACGGCTTTCGGTTGATAGAAAGCACCGACTAAATTCTTACCCGCGGGCAGGTTAATTCCTGTTTTACCTCCAACGGAACTATCAACCATTGCCAGTAGAGTGGTAGGAATCTGATATAATGTTATACCGCGCATGTAAGAGGCAGCAGCATAACCGGCCAAGTCTCCAATCACACCACCGCCGATCGCTATAATTGCTCCGCTGCGGTCGATTCGGCTATTCGCTAAATCACGATAAATTTCTTCTAGTCCGCTTATGGATTTAGACTGCTCACCTGCTTTGAGGGTAATTCTGACCGCGGGTGGGTGGGGAAGAAAATCGAAACCACTGAAATTCCTATCCAAGGTTTCTTCAATAACCTGATCCGTTACAATCGCGTATCGAAGATCTGAAGAAAAGCTCTGCTCCAGGTTTGCCTTTAATTCTTTCCAATCATTATGCGTAAAGAAAATCCTATAGCTTCTGTTACCCAGTTCCACTGAATGTGTGGCCGTCATGCTTTCTCCAAACCCAATAGTGCATCCACATAATTGTCCACCGTAAAGGGTATTAAGTCCTCCGCTTTTTCCCCAAGACCGACGAAATAAACAGGTAGTTTTAATTCCTGATAAATACTGATTATTGAACCGCCACGACTCGTGCCATCTAGCTTTGTAATGATCAGGCCAGTTAGACCAAACTGCTCATTGAACTGTCGTGCCTGTTCGATAGAATTTGAGCCAATACTTCCATCAATGACCAACCAACTATGGTGAGGTAGTGCGGGATCCTTCTTCTGAAGAACACGCCGGATTTTTTTCAACTCTTCCATAAGTTTACTTTTGGTATGGAGACGTCCAGCTGTATCGAGAATAAGAATGTCGCGCTTCCGATTGAGAGCGGCTTGATAGGCATCAAAAGCGACGGCAGCGGCATCCGCTCCTTCCTGGCTCGTTACCAGATCGAGATCGAGAGTCTTTGCCCAGCTTTGTATCTGTTCATTTGCAGCTGCCCGAAAAGTATCACAAGCGCCAAGTAGTGTTGATAATCCGTTTTGATTGAAGTGGTAGCCAAGTTTGGCCGCGGTAGTTGTTTTTCCTGAGCCGTTAATTCCCACGAGGCAGATTACAACTGGTGCCTTCGCAACTGAATCCAGTTTGCGATCAGCACCCTCGAGCAACTGCTTTAGAACCGAGGATGCAATTGTAGTGACCTCTTGATGACGTAGTGATCGATCCTTTTCGTAGGCCGCTTTAATTTCATCGATAATTTTCATTGTGCCATCAACACCGATATCAGCGCCATAGAGAGCTTCTTCAATGCGATCGATCGTCCCGGGCTCAATTTCTTTATCGGAGAATAAACTGTCGACTGAACCGAAGACGGAGTAAAATGTCGGTGCGGTTTTTTTGAGCCCGTCTTTAACTTTCTGAAAAATTCCTGACATTGGGTTAAATTGATGATAAAGGGGGAATTCAATCTAATGAAAAACATAGATTGAAAACTCAATCGATTACTGGTTCCCGCGAAGGGCGGTTAAGCTTCGCCTTCAACTGATCGAGGATCCCATTGATAAAGCGCCTGGCGTCGGGGATGGAAAAAACTTTAGTTAAGTCAATGGCTTCATTGATGGAAACCACGGGGGGTATATCAGTTCGGTATAGTAGTTCATATATTGCCAGGCGAAGTATAGCCAGGTCGACTTTAGCGATTCTGCGGAAGGACCAGTTTTGCGCGTATGAATTTATCTCACTGTCGATTTCATCACGATTTTCTATCGTTCCGTGGATTAGTTCCTCGGCAAAGTCATAAAATTCACGTGGATTTTCCTGATCATCAAAAAATTGTTTCAGTTCAACCTCTATATCTTCGGGAGGGTTAATATCCCACATATAGAGAAATTGAAAG
>Ga0114999_10001435_pt1 | contig 33032 bp, 28 predicted proteins | sample ArcticOcean_MG_C_3_FD_89820 | JGI IMG/M metagenome (GOLD analysis project Ga0114999, IMG submission 89820) | Marine microbial communities from western Arctic Ocean - ArcticOcean_MG_CB8_126 | ecosystem: Environmental > Aquatic > Marine > Oceanic | place: Arctic Ocean: Canada Basin | collected...
AAATCTATCGATGAGGAGGGTCGATGTCGATGCTCCATGGTCGTTGTCGTGTTGGTGTCGGTGGGAAGGGTCGCTGTGGCTCTGGGTGCGCGCGTTTTTCGGTCGGCTTGTCTCCGGATTCGGTGCGCACTCAGCGCAGAATCATAAACTCGAAGGCCGCTTGAACCGAAAAATGTCTAACCAGCCAGGTCCGACAGAGGCGCGACCGACAACTGCCCTGTTACGCCATGCTCATCGATCAGGGCCGTTATCAGTCCGTTGGCCTTGATCTCTTCAACGAAGACTTCGACCCACGCCAGGGCAGCATCAAGATCCTTGTTGATGCCGACGGCTTGCTGCACGGCAGTGAACTGACCATCCAGAATGCGCGACCCAGGCAGTCGCGCGACGTCTTTGACAAGCTGACTGCGCAGACCCGCGAGCGCATCCAGCCCGTCATTCACAAATTGCTCATAGGCATTGCCCTTGATCGCTCGCAGGTCGGCGTGCTGCACATTGTTTTCCAGCCACAGTCCGTACGCGCTGCCAGCAGACACCGAGATGGTTTTGCCCGGTTGGTCCACCTCATCGATCGCCTCGATGGTCGAGCCTGCTGGAACGAGGTAGCACGCTTCGATCTCGGCGTACGGCGCAGTGAAGTCGATAACGGCAGCGCGTTGCGGTTCGGCGCCGATGTTGGCGATGTCCCACACGCCGGTGCCCGCTGCGGCGGCGATGTCGCTGGGCGTCCGGAAAGGCACGAGTTTGAGCGGCACGCCAAGCGCGCCTGCGACGGCCGCAGCGACCCCGGGTGAGGGGCCGATCGGATCACCATTTGCGGCCTTGTCGACCACCAGAAGAAAATTGGACATGTTGATCGCGGCGCGCAACGTTCCGGTTGGTGCAAGTTGCTGAATGATCTCAGGTGTTACGGCCATCGCTGGTCTTCCTCAATTATTTTCTTGCAGGTTGCTGAAACGAGGTGCACGCTCCATCCTTTGCGAACGCGGGCCGCTGCGAGTCTCAGCATTGACGACCGCCAGAATGCCATGGCGCGGCGCATGTGTCGCGGCCACCTGCGCGCCTACTCGGGCAGCGCGAATGCGACAACACTGCCGCCTGGTTTCGTGTTGACCTTCTCGCCGCCGGCTGCCAGGACCACAAACTGGCGGCCGTTCACGACATAGGTCGCTGGTGTCGCGAAGCCGCCAAAAGGCAGTTTGGTTTCCCACAACACCTTGCCGGTGTCCTTGTCGAAGGCGCGGAATTTCTCGTCGGCGGTCGCACCGATAAAGAGGAGGCCTCCGGCCGTTGATATCGGACCGCCGTAGGTTTCGGTTCCGGTTATCGGGATCCCCCGTTTGGTGAGTGCTGCGTATTCGCCGAGCGGCACCTTCCAGATGATCTCGCCCGTATTGAGATCGACGGCATTCAGTGTTCCCCACGGTGGCTTGATAGCAGGGTAACCCTCGCTGTCGAGCCAGCGACGCCAGCCGGTAAAGGCATACGGCGGTACGCTTGCGTCGGCGTCGCCGGTACCCTCGATGCCGAACAGAAAGTCGACCGCCAGGGGATGGGTGCTGTATGGGTCAAGGCCGAAGCCCGGCATACGGCCGCTGCCCCTTGCGACGATTTGCATAACCTCGGCACGCTTGAGGCGCTTGCTGATGTCCGTGAGCGCGGGCATGCCGGCGTCCGCATTGCCTTTGGCGTCCATGCCATGACACGCACCACAGAGCGCGCGATAGGTCTGCTCGTTTTTTGAGACATCGGTGCCGTCATTGTTCTTTGTTTCCACCATCTGCAAAAGCCACGGCACCTCGTTGATATTGGTGTAGAGCATGCCGTTGGGGTCAATGGCGGACCCGCCCCACTCAAAGCCGCCGTCGAAGCCCGGAAAGAGGATTGCTTCATCGGTGTGCGGTGCCGGGAACAGACCTTCGGAACCGCTCGCTTGCAGTCGTTCGATGCCCTCGGCTCGGGCCTTGTCCGAGATGATTGAGACATCGTCTAAGGTATAGCGCTGACGCATCAGGGGCGGCGGCTTTGTCGGGACCGGCTGGGTTGGCCAGGCGGCTTCACCCGGCAGGGTCGACTTCGGTACAGGCACCTCGTCGACGGGCCACAGCGGTGCACCGGTCTCGCGGTTCAGCACGAACAGCAATCCATGCTTTGTGCCCTGGGCGATCGCGTCGATGCGCTTGCCATCGTGCGTGACAGTAACGAGTTCCGGCGTAGCGGGCAGATCTTTGTCATTCAGGTCGTGGTGCACGGTCTGGAAATGCCAGATGCGCTTGCCCGTTCTGGCGTTGAGCGCAAGAACCGAATTGGCGAACAGATTCTCGCCGTGGCGGGCGGCACCGTAGAAGTCGGGCCCGGCGGTCTCGGTGGAGGCAAAAACGATGCCCCGCTCCGCGTCGAGGGATTGGCCGGACCAATCCGATGCGCCGCCGATCGTCTTGTAGGCATCCGGCGGCCAGGTCTCGTAGCCGTACTCACCGGGCTGCGGAATGGTGTTGAAATGCCATCGGGTGGAACCCGACCGAACATCGTAAGCACGGATGCCGCCGGGCGACGTCTCCTCGACCAGCAGGCCCACGATCAAGAGATCCTCAAAGATGACACCCGGCGTGTTGATGCCAAGCGCAATAGAGCCCTTCTCACCAAACGATCGAATGATCTTTCCGGAGGTGGCATCGAGCGCGAACAGACGGCCCCCGGCAGAGGTGAAGATTCGGCGTTCGGTGCCATCAGACCAGTGACTGATACCGCGTTGGCGGACAGCGAATGGGCCCGGCAGTTCACTTGCGGGGTCGAAGCGCCAGACCTCGGCACCCGTCTCGGCGTTGATAGCAAAGACCTTGCGTGCGGGAGAAGCGATGAAAAGAATGCCGTCGATCACAATCGGGCTCGCTTGAAACTGGCCCTTGTCGCCGGTGTCGAAGGTCCATGCGTGGCGGAGCCCAGCGACGTTGTCACGGTTAATCTGGGTCAGGTCGGAGTACTGATTGCGGTGTTCGCCGCCGAGGTACGCGGGCCAATCAGCATCTGGAGCACGGGGACTGCAGCCGACCAACGCAAGGGTGCCCGCGATCGTCAGCAGCAACGTGAGCCGAGGTATCAATCTGGTCTTGCGCGTTGAGGGCATGGGGCGTTCATCCATCTGAGTAGTCATCTGGGTAATCATCGGAGTTCCGTCTGGACGCGGACCGGGAGCGCCCGGGAGCATGTTGCAGACGCCGAGTATGTCACGTGTGTCGATTGTTGGCGGCGCGTTCATGATTGGGCCCGTGCGTGGCAGGAGCGCGCTCTTTTAGCAGCGGCAAGACGCCCCGCCTCAGCCCGATTGTATTTCTGTTTTCTATCCGGAGACCGTGTATAACCCGTGAAGCTCAACGCTTTATCGTGTCCAGCGTGCGGCGACGATGGAAGTCCTCTCCTTTATAAAAGGTTATAGAAGGGTATAGGACGGGACAGGCGGGATAGTTGGGGTTGGTCGTACCGAAAAAATAAAAAGAAGAGAAGGTCTGTCGGCGAATGCCGATGGCCGGTAACCGGAGGTGGCGACGTGAATGAAGGCGAAGAGCAGACGGCTGTAGATGAGGGTGCGGACCAGGGAGACGGACAAGGTAAGGGGAGCGAGGAGGTCGGTGGCAGGTACTCCAAATACGTACTGTTCGTATTGGTCCTCGTCTACATCTTCAACTTCATTGACCGGCAGATCCTTTCGATCCTCGCGGAGGAGATCAAGGCTGACCTCGGCATCACGGATGCTGAGATCGGCTTTCTTTACGGTACAGCATTCGCGGTCTTCTACGCGATCTTTGGTATTCCCCTTGGCCGCCTGGCTGACACCTGGACGCGCAAGAGCCTGATCGCTATCGGCTTAACGTTCTGGAGCGTGATGACCGCGTTGTCCGGCACCGCCCGGGGCTTCGGTTCACTCGCGGCCTATCGAATCGGCGTCGGCATCGGTGAAGCGAGCGCGACGCCAGCAGCATTCTCCATGTTGTCGGACTACTTTCCGCCGCGACTCCGCACGACCGCGCTCGCGGTCTACTCAAGCGGCGTTTACATCGGTGCCGGCATTGGCATTTTCCTCGGTGGCATCATCCTTGAGGGTTGGTCCAACCTCTATCCGGACACGAATGCGGCGCCGATGGGGCTTAAGGGCTGGCATGTCGCTTTCTTTACCGTGGGCCTCCCCGGTTTGTTGATGGCGATATGGGTTTCAACCCTCAAAGAACCGAAGCGGGGTATGAGCGAGGGGTTGGTTACGCCGAAGCACCCCCACCCTTTCCGTGAGGCTGCAGGCGAACTGGCCGCCATTGTGCCGCCGTTCAATTTCGCCAAGCTGGCGAGTCTGGGGGGTGGCCGCAAAGAGTTTGCGATCAACATCACCGCGGCCGTTGGAACGGTGCTGCTTGCCTGGCTGCTCATTGAATTGACGGGCGATGTGGCGCAGTGGGTGGCGCTCGGTATTGGCGTGTACGCCGCGTTTTCCTGGACGCAGTCATTGAGTCTGCGCGATCCCGCGACCTTCGCAATGATCTTCAAGTGCAAGACCGTGTTGCTGACGATCCTCGGGTTTCCGTCCATCGCGTTCGTTACCTATGGGGTCGGCTTCTGGTCGCCGCCGTTCTTCCAACGGGTACATGAGGTGGGTGCCGCGGAAGCCGGGACAGTGCTTGGACTGTCTGCCGCTATTGGTGGTTGGGCGGGCGTGACATTGGGTGGCGTGCTCGCCGACAAGCTGCGTGAGCGAACGGTCAAGGGCAAATTGATCCTGGGTGTCGCCTCGACGGTTCTGTCGCTGCCGATTGTTCTGGTTCTGCTGGCGACGGACGACCTCATCACTGCCTATGTTTTCAACTTCCTGTTTGCTCTGACGTCGCCGTTATGGATCGGACCAGCGGCGTCGACCGTTAACGACCTCGTCATGCCGCGAATGCGAGCGGTTGCGTCGGCCTTCTACATTCTCATGGTGACCTTCATCGGGCTTGCCCTCGGCCCGTACATGATTGGCAAGATGAGTGACTCGATTGCAGCGGGGGGTGTCGTCGCGAGCGAGGCACTCCGCCAGGGCATGATATGGAGCTGCTCGGTTTATGTGGTTGCGTTCGTGATGGTCGTTCTTGCGCTCGGCACAATCGAAAAAGATGAAGCCTCGCGCCTTGACCGGGCACGCGCACTGGGCGAAGAGATTCCGACCTGAACGGTGTTGGCCACTGGCTGCCTTTTGCACGGCGCGGCACTGTGGGCCGAGCGCAGAGAGGTTTCTTGACGTAGCATGCAGGGATGAGTATTCCTTCAGTCATCTCTAAAGCGGTCGACGACATTCATCTCAACGGCTACGCGGTGATACCGAATGCGTTGTCCGCCGGTGCGGTTGAGCGCATCAGGAAAGCGCTGACGCCGTGGCTCCGCGGCGAACACCTGGGACGAAACGACTTCGAGGGGCACAAGACCGAACGGGTCTACGCCCTGCTTGCCAAGACGCCCGAGGTCGCAGCGGTTGTCGAGCACGAAGTCGTGCTCGGCATCAACGATGCCCTGTTGCCGAAGAACTACCTGCTCTCAGCCGTGCTTGCGATCAATCTTCATCCTGGTGAGACCCCGCAGCGCTTCCATCTGGATGGTGGCGACAGCTCGCTGCCGGTCCCGCGGCCGCATCCGCCAATCGGTGTGAGTGCCATGTGGGCATTCGACGACTTCACTGACAGCAACGGTGCAACCGAAGTTATCCCCGGTAGCCACACCTGGGACGACACGCGTCAGCCGACCGAAGGTGAAGCGGTGACGGTCACAATGCCGGCAGGTTCCGTACTCGTTTTTGGTGGCAATCTGCTCCATCGCGGCGGTGCGAACGTGACCGGGCAATGCCGGCTTGGAATCAGCCCGCAATACTGCCCGCCGTACCTGCGCCAGTTGGAGAACATGACGCTCGCTGTGCCGCCCGCGACTGCAGCGCAATACAGCGAACGGGTGCAGGCATTGCTTGGCTATAGTGTCGACGCGCCGGGATTCCGCGGCCACGTTGACGGGCGTCATCCGCGTTTGCTGATTGACCCGGAGTATCAGGGCCGCAAATATCGGGACGATCTGCCGAAGAGCTAGCATTGTGCGGCAAATGCGCGGGTTCAGATCATCCTTCGTTGATGAAGAGCCTTTTTGAGAACTTCCACGCGGGTGCATGATCAGCCTCGGTCGGCAAGTTCGTGTGCTGCAGGGTGTTGACGTAGCGACCGGACAAGAGCACTCGGTTCTGTTGCAGGATGACGATGTCCGCCAACATCGTCGCGTTGTCACCGTCGCCGTCAAATCGAAGATTCGACACCCAGTGTTTGGTGGGTGGGGTGCTGTTTTCGCCCATCGCCTCAACCATCGCGATGAGTGCGTCGCGACCCGCGATCGGCTCGCTGCCTTCAACGACAAAGACACCGTCGCTGGTGAACGTATCGGCCCACGCCTCGGCTTTGCGATTGTCGATAGCCTGGTTGTAGCGGCCAAGCAGGTCGGTCATTTCAAGGCGGTCTTCTGCGGTCAGCGCCATGTGCTGCTCCCTTGGTTCTTGTCCCAAAATTGTCATCCTGACAACTCCTGGGAATCGGTTTGCAAACAAACCTCGCATGCTCTTGTAGAGAAGAGGCTTGTCGAGAAGAGGGCACTATTCATCAGGGCTATTCATCAGCGCTATTCATCAGGGCTATCCGGGCGGTAGTGGTGCCGGACGATGCGCCATGTGCCATCGGCCTTCTGGAAGTCATCCTTGTAGAGTCCGGTTTCGGCGACGCGATGATCGTCGATCAAAGCGAAATAGCATCTTGCTTTGGCCGCCTCGCTGGTGCCTTCGATGATGACATTGGTGGTCAGGTACTTGCCGCTGGCCGGGGGCGTCGACGCTAAGGTCTCGCTGATCGCGGGGCGACCGGTCACCGTTGCATCTGTGCCATGCTGAAAAGTGCCGTCGTCCGTGAAGAGATTGGCCAGTGCAGTGCCGTCGCGGTCCTGCATGGCGGTGTTGAAATGGGCGATAACCTCGGTGATAGAGAGTCGATCTTCTGCTGTCAGTTTTTCCAGATCGGTGGGCCGGGCGGGTGCGGCGCCGACAGGTACCGGATCACCGGTGTAACAATGGTGGACGAATTTCCACTCACCATTCAGTTGTTTGGTGAACTGGCTGTCGTAACGCCCGGTCGCGAGCAGGGGGCCGCCGCCCCGGATGGCGGCATAGTAGACCGTTGATTGTGCGGTACTGCCGGTGCCCTCCATGACGATGCTGTTGACCCAGTGTTTCGGCTTGTTGGGGAAGTCGCCGATCTGTTTGATCTGCTCGTATCCCCGTGCTTGCCAGGCGCCGGTGATCTCAAGGATGCCAGTCTCCGCGAACTCGGCGGCAACACCTTCGCCATCACCACTGTCAGTGGCATGACAATATCGTGCGATCACTTCCGTGATTGCCAGGCGATCGTCAGATGAAAGCGGCATTCTTCTGTCCTCTTCTCAGAAATCAGTTCTTGTCATCGTTGCACAGGTCGCGGCCTCGTTGCCAACCCCTTCTTGCGGTGGCCGCCGTCGCCCGGCTAGCCCGTTTAAGACCCCGTGTACTTGTCCAGAAAGTGGACGCACGCTGATGTCATGGCGTCCGGCACTTCTGCATTCGGGTAGTGATCTACCCCGTGCATCACATGCAGATGTGCAACTTCAGGCCTCAACTTGTGGTACATGCCAAGCGTTGCAGAGAGCGGCACGACGCTGTCGTGGTCCCCGGACATGACCAGCGTGTGAATATCGGTCGCGTTGAGAAAGGGTGTCATGTCCTTGCGGCCGCTGATCCGCTGTCCGGTCGCACGTTCGGGTGGATTGGCCTTGATGTCCGCCCAGAGCGCGTCTTGCACGGTCGGGTTCAGGCCCTTGTGCAACACTTCCCAGTCGTCGCGAGCGAGGCCGGACCGTGGTGATGTCGCCATCATGGAGCGGATGATCGCCGTCTTTTCTTCCTCGCCCGGTGCGTCCCGTCGATCACCGCTGCCGCCGGCGAGCATGATCATGGCGTCAATATCCAGGCCCTCGCTGAATTCAGTGACAAGATAGAGCACGTTGGAGACGCCCAGCGAGTGTCCGAAGAGTGTGCAGCGTGTGACGCCAAGGGCGTCGATGGCCCCCCGCGCCGCTTTGGCGTAAGCCAGTGGTTGATACCCATCCAGCGCCTCTGCCCGATCGGACGCCCCGGCGCCGGGCAGGCTGATGGCGACAGACGGGTATCCCGCTGCGGCGAGCAGGTGCTGCGTTGTGTGCCAGATCCTGGCGGACGATCCAGCGCCGTGAATCAGGACGACTGTCGGTGTGTCGTCCCCGCATGCAAAGTACTCAAGCTGCTGATCTCCCGATTTAACGAACGCCATCGCCTGATTCCCCGATTATTGGTCACTGCCAGTATCGCATCAGTGCCCGCTTTGCATGGATCGTCTATCAGGTTGCTGAAAAAGTGCAGGACAGCACTTTTTCAGCAACCTTGAGAGCACTGGGCCAGCCCCGGCCAGTGATTTGAGTCGTTCGACCGCAACAATCTCGTCGCCGCGCAGGTCGTGGTTCCGAGCGAAGGCTTCATCATTGAAGCTCTGCGTAGGCCTGTTGCGGCAATGCGGCGTATATTCAGCAAACACGATCTTCAAAAGGGGAAGCCTGTGGCCAAATCATCGAAGCAAGAACTGCCAACGCCGACTACCGATTGGGGCCGCATGCGCGCGGACCTCGACGAGCATGGTTTTTGCTTGATGGCCGATGCGCTGAGCCCGACCCAGTTGACGTCTGTGCGCGAGCGCTTGCTGGATCAGGCGGCCGCCGAAGTCGAGGACGGCTTCGCGATGCGCGACGGCGGCCAAACTGCGATTTTCGGTGAAGCGCCGGAGTCGGCGCCAAATCAGCGACTGTTCAACCTGCTCGACAAGGGTGAGGAGTTCTGGCAGTTGCTGCTGCACCCCATCGTTGACGAGGTGGTTTGCCATCTGCTCGGCGAGAACGTGATTTCGTCGAGTGCGACAGCCAACATCGTTCGCAGCGGTGGCGCACCGATGGCGTTGCACTCGGACCAGGGCTATGTCGACATCCCGATCACGGATGCCGTCGTTTGCAACACGATATGGATGCTGAGCGACTTCACCGCGGACAATGGCGGCACCTATCTCGTGCCTGGCAGTCATCGTCGCAATCGGTCGCCGGATGACCCGTTCGATTACAGTGAGGTTATGTCGCTCCAGGGTCCGGCAGGAACGGCGTGTGTACTTGAGGGGCGCGTATGGCATGGCACGGGCCCCAACACCAGTGACGGCGATACCCGTGTCGGGTTACTCAACTACTGGTGCCGGCCCTGGTTGCGGCAGCAGGAGAACATGGCTGTTTCCCTTCGAGACGAGACGATTGCCGCAATGCCGGAAGAACTCTTGCGGCGCGTGGGCTTTGCGGTGCACGGCACGCTTGGCAACGTCGACCCCAGGCCTCGGGGCGACGGATTGGTGGATCGATCCCTGCCATCGATCGGACGGCGCAGCCTGCGCGCGGACTGAGCCCTGGCCCAAATCTGGCTCGCAAGAGCCAGAACCGTGTGCGTGATCCGGGCAAGCGCTGACCAACGCGGCGCGATGAAATAAGCGTTCGACGTGCCGTTAGGCAGTTTGAAGCCCGGTATGCAATCATTAGACATGTCCAACAGGGTACAAAGCTATGAGCGAAGCCAAGCAAGACCAGTTTGATGAGTCCGGTTCGAAGGACGGCTCGTCGGTGTATGTGCCGACCCTTGAGCTGACCGCGGGTCAGCCAGCGCCCTTCGCCGCAAACGGTGGCCTGTCTTACATGTCGTTTGATCGAAACGGCGATTCGGGAACTGCGGCGGCAACTGAGGCGGCCTTGGTTCAGGTCGCTGGCGGCGAGGGCGAGGCGGTCATCGCCATGATCGAGAACGCGCCCCCCGGCCCCATCGAAACCGAGTGGGGACTCGGCTTTCGCACCTATGATGAGTGCCTTGAACACATCCGCGCGAACAACATCGAAGCGCCGGAGGGCGGCGTGGCACTGCCGCTGCGTTACACCGTTCACGAGGCGCCTTCGTATTCGGTCGTCTCGTCCAACGCCCTTTGGAAGGACCCGGCCCGTGAAGCCGACGCCACGGCCCTGCGCAAGGACGAACGCGATGCCGGTCGGCGCAACCTCTACTTTCCGCAGGTGTTGCGTGATGCGCGGAAAATGGAGGAGTACTACCCCGGCCTGTCACCGAACAGCCCGGAGTGCATGGACAAACTGGGCGTGTCACTCGCGCATTGCGAGTCCCGGTGCACCAACTTCTATGACTCGGCTGAGGTGGAACGCGTGTTCTATCAGGAGATGGAGAAGCTCATGCTCGACTTCTTCCCGGGTGCGACCGACGCGCTTGTTTACAACCACGACGTCTTCGACAAGGACTACGAGGGCGATCGCACGGAGGATCAGGCAAACAAGAACCCGGGCGTGAATGGCGGTTACGCCAACATCGTGCACAACGATCTGAACGACAACAGTGGCCGCGTTCGTTGCCGCGAGTTGCTCACGAAAAACCTGCGTAACTTTGGCCGCGAGCAGCATTACACCGGAGCCGAGGCAGACGAGAAGATGTCTCGCCGGTTCATGTCGATCAACCTCGCCAAGCCCATGGAGACGGTAGAGCAGTTTCCGTTTGTGCTCTGCGCCTGGCCGTCGTTCGCGGATCAAACCTACATCACCAATTACCGGGTCTACGACGACCGGGTTGGTGAGACTACCCGCTTTACCCATCGACCGGACCATGAGTGGTACTGGGTTCCGCAGCAGACCTCAACCGAGGTTTCGATGCTCAAATGCTATGACTCGGTCACGGATGGTTCGGTCTCGCGCTGGTCTTTTCATTCGGCGTGTGTTGATCCGACCGCACCCGAAGACGCGCGGTGCCGCAGGAACGTCGTTGTTCGGGCGTACGTATTTTTCTAACGACGATTATCGACCCAGCACTCATCTGCGGAGGGCGCTGACGCCGGACACGCGTGTCCGGCGTTCAACGTTTCATCATGCACGACAAGCGTTGGTGCGTGATCGCACTGAAATCGCCTGACGTGACACGATCCGCCCAGTAATAAGCACTGTTACAAGCGCGGTAACAAGCCCCGGCTTTCCCTACATTTGATGGAGATTTGCGATGTACATCTACGAGGCGCTCTATACCACCCGTGCCATGCGGCGGGTGAAGCCGGACCTGATTCCCGAAGATGTGCAGGCCCGAATTCTGGACGCCGCCATCCGCGCACCGTCCGGCGGTGATACCCAGGGCTGGCGGTTTCTGCTGGTTGATGACCAGGCGGTCATCGCAGAACTTGCGCCGCTCTACCGTGAGTGCATGGACCGTCTCTTTTCCACCGTCTACGGACCGGCCCTTGAGGCGGCGACGGCGGCGCCCGACGAGGGCGATCATCCGAAATTTCTGAAGATGTACCGCTCTGCCAAACACATGGGTGACAACTTCGAAGGCTATCCGCTGTTGCTCGGGGCGTTCAGCCAGGGCGACCAGAGCGGCGGCTCGATTTTCCCGGCCGTGTGGAACGCCATGCTCGCGGCGCGTGCCGAGGGTATCGGGAGTGCAATCACGAGCCTGCTCGTGTTCGAGAAAGACCGGGCATTCGACATCCTTGGGGTTCCCAAAGACAAGGGCTGGAATTTCGCATGCCTCGTTCCGATGGGGTATCCGACCGGGCGCTGGGGTGTTGCGCCTCGCCGCCCCGCTCATGAGGTTGCCTTCAAAAACCAGTGGGGCACCCCGCTTGGGTTTGAGATACCTGAGCCACTTTGGCCACCCGCGACCTAGTTCTCGCCCCAAATGTGTCGTGTGACGTAGGGCGTGCAGGACCGGATCAATCCGGCTTGTGGGGTTCAGGTGCGTCAGGCTGGGGATGACCTGCAGCGGGATCGACGGGCGGAGAAGCCCTGCTGTTGGCGACCACGAGACCGGCCATGACGAGACCAAGCGCCGCAAGGAAGACGGGCGTCAGCGGATCGTGGAAGATCAGCCAGCCGGATAAGACGCCGAAAAGTGGCGCGAGCAAGCTGAACGAGGCGATGTTGGAGGCTGGATAGACCGACAGCAGCCAGAACCATATTGTGAATCCGATGGCCACGATGACGATTACCTGGAAGGCAAAGATGCCGAGGATCGTCGCGGTGGGTTCGCGCACCTGATCGCCAAAGAACGGCGCGATAAGCAGCAGGACTAGCGCCGAGACCACCAGTTGATACAGCAGGTTCATCTGCGGGCTGGTGTCCTGCAGCCGTGACAAGCGTGTTAGCAGCGCGATCGATGCCCAGCAGAGAGCCGCTGCAAGCGCGAGGACATCACCGATCCAGGAGGTTTGAGTTGATGCTTCCGATCGACCCGAAAACGCCACGGTAACGCCGACGATCGCGAGCGTGAGACCGGCTGCTTTGCGAAGTGTCAGCCGTTCACCGGGCAGCAGAAAGTGTGCGGCAACCGCAAGCCAAACCGGCATGGTGTAGAAAAAGAGGGACGCCCGCGCAACAGTCGTGTAGTCGAGGGCGAGAAAGAGCAGGCAGAACTCGCCAGAGAAGAGCAAGCCGTTGAGCAATCCGGGTGCGAGTGAACCATCGGTTATCGAGAGACGCTTGCGCGCATACAACGCGAAAGCGAGCACAGGCAATATTGCGCAAGCTGATCGCAGTCCTGCCTGGAACACCGGTGAAAAGCCGACGTTAACGAGCTTTACGAGGGCTTGATTGACCCCGAGCAGCACGTTGAAGCCAATCAGCGTGGATGCAGCAAGGGCATCGATGTGATCTTTGCGTTCGATGACGGGTTACCGGCTGGGCGGGCGATGCGGCCTTCTACCTGGAGCCGAGTGCACCTCGAGGTGCGTAGCGCGTGTAGATGTGAGGAAGCGTGTGCGAGGAGAATTGCCGCGAGTGACGGATGGTGGCGTGCAACGATGGTGGCTTAAAATGATGGTGGCGTGAAATGATGATGGCCAGTGAAATGAACAATGCCGATCAATGAGCGAGCGGCCAATTGACCCTAACGTACCGTCAGTTAGGACTCATCTCGGGCGGAATCTGCCGGTGAGCTACTCTTCGAGCTGGATCGCCCGCCGGGGACAGATTTGCACGGCGCGGGTCACCGCCTCGCGCTGCTCCTCGGGAATGTCGGTGACGAGCACGTAGGACAGGTCGTCGTCGCGCACCTCGAACACGCCCGGTGCATTTTCCATGCACTTGGCGTGTCCCTCGCAGAGGCTGTGATCGACGACTACTCTCATGCGATTGCCCTCATCATCATGCGGTTGACCTCACCATCATGCGTTTAATGCCACCCACATGCAGGCTGCGAGGCACGAACTCGGGTTCACTCGCGAGTTCAAGTGTCGACAGCACCGGTATGAGCGCGTGGAAAATAGCGCGCATCTCCCACCGCGCGAGATTGGCGCCCAAACAGAAGTGCTCGCCAAAGCCGCCGAAGGCGAAGTGATCGTTCGGCTCCCTGCCAATATCAAAGCGGTAAGGGTCTTCGAAGACGTCCTCGTCACGGTTGGCAGACGGGTACCACATGACGACAGATTCGCCTTTGCGGATGGTTTGGCCGCGCAACTTCACGTCTTCCATCGCCGTGCGTTGAAACTGAATGACAATTGAGGTCCAGCGCAGTATCTCTTCGACCGCTGACGGGACGAGCTCAGGATTGTCCACCAGCCGCTTCAGTTGGTCCGGGTGGTCCAGCAATGCCTTGACGCCGCCGGTGATGGAATTGCGTGTGGTCTCGTTGCCGGCTGCCAGCAGGATGGTGAAATAGGCCGATATCTCGCGGGGCGTCAGTTCCTCGCCGTCGATCTCTCCGCGTAGCAGGCTCGACAACATGTCGTCGCCCAGTCCTTCGGCCTTGCGCCTGGCGACTAATTCCTCGTTATAACGCCGCCACTCATCGCCATTGCGAATTGCAGTCTGTTCCCGGTTCTCGCCTGGAAGCTGGTATTCGGGATCTGCCGCGCCGACCAGGGTCTCGGTCCAGTGAAAAATCTGGTCCCAGTCCTCCTCGGGAACCCCCGCCATTTCGCAGATAGCAGCGACCGGCAGCTTGGCGGACAACTCGTGCACGACGTCGACCGTGCCCGTGCGGCCCTTCTCGGCCAGTTGCTGGGCCAGCACGTCGGCGAAGTGGCTGACGTAATTCTCGGCCATGCCGCCAAAGTGCTCTTCCAGTCGCCGCATCATGCGGGGCGTGAAGTGTTTGCTAACGAGGCTGCGACGTTGCCGGTGCTCGGGCGGATCAAGGAAGATGAAGTCCGGCGGATCTTCGGGCGAACCGCCAAATCGGTTGGCAGCACGGACACGACCGCGTTGACCCATCTGAATGGACTCGGTGTCGTTCAGGCGCAGCAGTTGCGTGTTGGAGAAGAGGTGCGGGCTGCGTGAGATGAAGCCAATGTCCTCGTGCTTTGTGATCGCCCAGAACGGCTCGAAATGAGGTCGTTCGTACCAGAAGACCGGCGCCTCCTGCCGCAAGAGATCCCACGCTTCCCATGGGAAGCCAAAGCGAATGTAGCGGTCGGTGTCGGTGATGTCGAGGTTACTGAGGGTGAGGCTGGGTGCTGGTTGTGAGTTCATCTTTCCCTCGCTTTTCGATTTCCTGCAACCTAGCATGGCCGCTGCCTCCATGTCACGAGCGCGGTTTATGCCAGATCTGATACGCCCTGATGGTGCGGAAATCCACTACGAGATAACGGGTGATGGATACCCGTTGCTGCTGCTTGCGCCCGGCGGGGTGAGCAGCGAGATCGCGTCCTGGCGAGGAAGTGCGTTCAATCCCATCGAGGTCTTCAGCGACGACTTCATGGTCATCGCCATGGACCAGCGTCATGCGGGGCGAAGCCGCGCTCCGCTAACAGCCTTTTCCTATCAGCAGATGATGGGGGATCAACTCGCTGTGCTGAACGATTTACGTCTTGCCAGCGCCCACGTCATGGGCGGCTGCATTGGCTGCGCGTATGCGTTGAACCTGATGGACGAAGCGCCCGCTCGCATCACGGCGGCGGTCTTGCAGGACCCGGTTGGGCTTGATGATACGAACACGATGGGCACGTTCTATTACATGTTCAACGAGACTATTCGGGTTGCCCGGGCCGAGGGACTTGACGCGGTGATTGCGGCTGCGGAACAGAATCCACGATTTATAGACAATGCGGCGGCCGGGCCATTCGGGCAACGATTGCGTGATCAACCGGGCTTTGCTGACGCGATGAAATCACTTGGCAGAGAAGGCTACATTGCACTTGTGATCGACTTTCGGGACGGCATCTGGCCGTGGCAAGAGCCATTCTTCTCGGTCAATGCTGTCGCAATTGAACGTATGACGCATTCCATGTTGATATTGCCGGGAAGCGATGCGTTTCATCCGACCGGTGTTGCCCAGCGAGTTGCCGAGCTTGCACCCGCCGCCCGTTGCCTTGAGGTGGACTGTCGGGCCCGAGGCAATCTAACGGAGACTGTTGAAGCTGTACGTGCGTTTCTGCTGGAACACGTTCCAGGCTCTTAAGTCGCGTTCAGTCGGGCACAAGCGAGATACCGTGACCGTCAGCGAATGACGCCGGATTCTCGCAGTTGTGTAAGCGCGCTGTCATCGAGCCCAAGCTCGGCCGCCAACACCTCGTCGGTATGTTGACCCAGTAGCGGAGGGGCGTCGAGGTCGACACTCGACTCTGACATTTGTGGCGCAAAACCGAGCAGTGGCACCTTGCCATGGTGCGGCAGGTCAAGGTTGTGCACAAAGCCGCGTTCAATGAGATGTGGATCGTTGTGCAGTTCGGCTGTGTCCTGAACAGCAGAGCAGGGCACGCCGGCGCCGGCCAGTTGCTCCATTGCCTCGAACTTGGTCCGCGCGCGCGTCCACTCAGCCACGATCTCGTAAAGGACATCGGCGTGGGCGACCCGGTCCTGCGGCGCGGCAAAGCGCTCATCGACGGTCAGATCCGGGCGGTCTATCGCCGTGCAGAAGACATCCCATTGCCCGCCCGTGATCGGCATCACGTAAATCCAGTCGTTGGGTCCGAATGGAGTGCACGGGTATAGCTCGATTGGCGGCAGACCCGCACCGTTGCCGTTGCGCCCGGCCGCTTTGGTACCCCAGGCCGACGCCGTCGCGATTCGCGTACGCATAAAATAGGTCATGGCCTCCTGCATCGATATCTCGATGGATTGCCCTTCGCCGGTGCGCTCGCGCTGTATGAACGCCGCGAGTATCGCCATGCCGAGTTGCACCCCGGTCCCGGAGTCGCCGGTTGTCGGCCCGGGCAGCAGCGGACGACCGTCGGCTTCCCCGGTGACTGAAAAGGAGCCGGCGGCTGCTTGAGCAACCATGTCAAAGCTCTTGTAACCGGCCTTCGGACCATAGGTGCCAAAGCCCTTGAGTTGGGCGTAGATCAGCGTGGGATGCACGGCCTTCAGCGCTTCGTAGCCGATGTTCAGCCGGTCGACGACGCCGGGACCATAGTTCTCGACGAAAACATCGAAGCCGGGCAGCATTTTCAGAAAGAGATCGCGACCTTCGTCGCTGCGCAGATTAAGAGCGACGCTGCGCTTGTTCGCGTTCCAGTTGCAGAAATATGCCGAATAACCGCCGTCCTTACCGAGACCAACGTTGCGGCCCGGATCGCCGTTCTCGGGCGGTTCGATCTTGACGATCTCGGCCCCCAGCCAGGCAAGCGCCTGGGTGCAGGAGGTTCCCGCTTCGTACTGCGTCATATCGAGTACACGCATTCCATCCAGTGCTGCCATGGGTTCTCCGGGGTGTGGTGTCCGTGAATGGCGCGAACGCCGACGTTGCTGATTTGACGTCACCGTCGCCTGATCGGGGGCGTCAGTCAACTGTTGGCCCTTTGGTGTTGCGCCTGTTCGGCTAAGGGGACTCGCTGACTGGGTTGCAAGACGCAAGGATCACGCTACGGCCGCCGCGAATTCCACATAGAGGTCGCCGGGGATCGCGTGCTTGAGCTTCCAGGTGATCTGCATCGGCCGACTGGATTTATGGCGCACGTAGGTTGCAGGGCCCAGAAACCAGAAGCCCCGATCCCGCGTGCTCTTCCGGCAGAAGAGGAAAACGTGACTGCCGCGTTCCGCATGGTTGATGTAGCGTTTCCCGGTTGGACTCACGCTGGGGGTTGTCGACTGACTTTCCCAATGGATCAGGGTTGGGCTGATGGCGTAGTCACGGTATGCGGTGGTCGAAGTAAAACTGCTTGAGTTCTTATCGAAGGTGAATACGAACGCATCGACTTGCGGTTCCGGCAGCCATTTGACCCCCTCGCGCCATTGATCGACCCGAGCGCGTGAGTCTTCCTTGTTGCCGAGTGCCGCAAGAATTTCGTCGCGCCCATAGCGGGCATGAACGCGTAACGGGACGTCCGGAGATGCGCAGATTCCACTCAAGTCCGTTGACTTGCGCGGAATGAGTCAGATTGGAAGAACCGACAAAGCCGGTTGAATAACCTGAGTCTCGATGGAATAGCCACGCCTTGGCGTGCAGGCGAGTCATGCTGAGGTCATATGAGATTCGAACGTCGGCCCCGAGTGACTGGAGTTCCTCAAGCGCGGACTTTTCGGTTGATCCGGTGTAGATCGTAGTAAGGATGCGGAGGGGTTGCTCAGCCGTCGCTCGCGAACAGAATTGGCCAAGAGCGTCCAGGAAGGGCCGGATGCCGCTGCGCCTGACAAAGGCCATGATGATGCTAATTCGATCCGCCGAATCGATCTCGCTCAGCAACTGCGCACCGACCCGTGGCTCTCCTGGTGCATTCGTGAGTAGCGTCGTCTCTAGGAGTGGAACGTGGGGGCGACTGATTGAGCGTGGCTGCCCTGCAGCGTTTAGCGGTTTGATTGCCGTGAGGATCTCGCCAGGTGCAACGAGTTGGTCTCCGTTGACGTTGGTGACGCCGACGGTCTGGCCGATGACATTGAGGATGTCGCGCGTCAGGTTGAGAGCAGTAGTCACCCGCTCCCTGTCGACAATACCTGCCAGGGATCGGATGAGGACTTCGCTGACATGCAGCGGGACACGATCGCTGACGATGCCAGGTCCGATTCTGGACTGATCGACTCGTTCGGCGATGTGCCTCACGAGTTCTGCGACGCTCTCCGATATTAGGGCTTCGTAGAGGCCATCGACCGGGTTTTCTGGCATGGATGTTTCCCTGAATGGACAGCGGAGGGGGTGTCTCACGTATCTTCGCCCGAGGTTCAACATCATTCTGCCAGGCTTGTCGGCCCTGGTGCCAGTCCGCAAGCGATCGCGTCTGATGATCAGGTGAAGGAGTGTTCTTCCTCACGGCTATCCCGCATGATTCGTCGCCAGAGTCACCCCGACTTCAATAATCTACTGTCTTGCTGCACTACTGAAGCGCCCTTGAACCCCTTGCAAACGACCCGAGAAGAACACGCGTCGGCTGCGTTGTCGCAACCTACGCTCGCTGCGGTCTGTCGAGCGATCGAGACCGATGGCTACGCGGTCGTGGGCGGCCTGATCTCACCGGCATCACTCCGGGCGCGCAAAGCACTGGCGCGGACTCCTGGTTCGTGACATGGAGCCGGCAGACCAGGATCGATGCGACGCCGATCCGATGTTGCGCATGCTCGACAGCGGCGAACTGGGGGATGGCCGATTGGTTTTCCACGAAAGTGCGAAGTCTGCATTCAATGTGTCATCTGGCGGCAACGTGAACCGGAACGTACGATTCGTCGATGATCTGCAAACGGTGAATCACTTTGTCGAGGCGCATGCGGTCGGCGGCGCGAAGGTGTTGATGGGCGGGCCAATTGAGCCTGACCCGCAGAAAAGCGCGCCATCGTGAGGGCGGGTGGCAACGGACGACTGGTACGAGCATTCCTGACCGGCCGCGATGGCAAACCGCTCTTTGCGTCACGAGCGGTCTTGCTCAATTTTGCGCTGTTGGTCATGTGCGCCCAGTTTGCTTTCTCTGTGCTCGCGATGAGAGGCGCATTTCTGCCGCAGATGCTCGAACTTTGGCAGATCTCGAAGACCCAGTTCGGGTTGCTGATGTCGATCTACGGCGTCGTCCATAATGTGCTTTACGTGGCGCTCGCCTGGGCGCAGGACCGCTTCTCGCCGCGCGTGTTGATCTCCGCCAATCTTGTGCTTGGCGGCGTGACCACGTTCTTTCTGGGAACGACGAGTGACTTTGCGACGCTGTGCTTTCTGTTCGTGATGCTCGCGGTCTGGTGCGAGGGCGCGTTCTGGCCGGCGGTACTTGCGTCTGTCCGCAAGTCGACCCCAGATAGCAATCAGGGCAAGATCTTCGGGCTGCTGGAAGGTGGCCGCGGCTCGATTGAGCTATTGCAGAACGCGGGGACTGTCGCACTCTACGCTGCGCTCGGTTACAGCCTGATGGGCCTTGAAATCGCCTTCATGGTCAACGCGGTCATCATGATTTTTCTTGGCGTCGCCGCCTGGTTCAGATTGCCCGCAGACACGCTGCTCAAATCCGGTCCTGACTCCAAAAAAGCTAACCGGGAAGTCAGGGCGGGAATGTTTGCTACCCTGTCATTGCCCGAGGTTTGGCTGGCCGGGGTGATGGGATTCACGGTGTACCTTGCCTACACGACGATGCCGTTCTTCCTTACATTTCTGAACGAGGTCTACGCCCTCCCCGCGCTCGCGATTACGATTTTTGGTATCGCTTCGACCTCAGGCGGGCGTATCTCGATTGCCCTGCCTGCAGGTTTCATCGCAGACAGATTCTTCGGCGGCCCCAGCGGCGGCATGCGCTTTGGACTCTGTGTTGTTGCTGTGCTGTGTGGAGCGATGGTGCTCATGCCGGGTGACGCAGCTTACTACCCGTTTGCGATGTTGCTGTTGATCGGGCTCGCGTTCGCCTTCTTTTTCATGCGTGCGCTGTACTTCGCCCCGTTTGGCGAGATGGGTTTGCCCCCGCGATTCTCGGGCTCTGTGATCGCGGTGGCGTCATTTGTCATCTATCTGCCGTCCTCGTTTGCGTACGTCATGTGGGGCAGTATTCTCGACGCGAAGCCGGGGGCTCAGGGTTACAACCTGATGTTCGGGGTGCTGGTTGCAGTCGCCGTCGCCGGTGCGATCGTCGCAACGGTGCTCAAACGCCGGATCGACGGCGGCGCGTCAGATCGGATCGCTGCGCGTATGCAGGCGTTGGACGCGACACTCGAATTGGCAGGCGAAGAGCGCACGATGACGCCGCCTTAGGGCAAATTGCGCGCTCCCGATCAGAATTCCACCGTACTCGCCCGCACAGTTCGTCCCGCCTCATCACGAATCTGCAGGATCGCCCGCGATGCCTGCCAGTCGATTTCGATGATGCCGAAATTGGTGTCGTAGAAAGGATCGCCGACGCGGTTCGGACCCGGTTCGGCGGTGATCTCGTCGACGCTCACCAAGGCCGTGAGGGGCCGGTTGAGCGATGACGCTGTCACTTCCCACAAGGGTACATCGAGACGAGCGTCATCCAGGCGGTACATTGCCGATGAGTGGCGATCGCCCGAGATCAAAATGACGCCCTTCGTGTCGATTTCGCCGAGCAATGCGAGAAAGCGCTCTCGCTCCTTCGGCATGGTGCGCCACGCCTCCCAGTTGTGCCCGTCTGCGATCAACTGAATCGACGTTGCGATGATGCGCACGTCCGCAGGTTCTGCGAGCGCCGACGCGAGCCAGTTCCACTGGGCGTCGCCAAGCATGGATTGTTTGGGATCGTCCGTCGGCAGGTACCGGCCGCCAGCAGCCGGCGCTTCAGTTGGTCGATAAAGCGGGGTGCGGAAAAACCGTGTATCCAGCAGGATGAACTGCACGCGCTCGCCCCTGGGGCCCACCGTCCGTTTGAAATAGACGCCGTCCCGGCTCTGGCGCGGGTCGTCATCGGCGACCGCCCACACGTGCTGAAAGAGCGCCTGAGACGTCATCTTGTGCAGCCAGTCCCCGCCCGCATCGTTCAGGCCGAAATCGTGATCGTCCCAGGTCGCCAGGACCGGCACGCGTCGCCGCAGTGCTCGAAACGGTTTGGATTTCGCGAGGTCTGCATAGGCTGATCGCAAACTCGCCAGGCCTGGATCATCGCGCTCGTCTGCGGCATAAACATTGTCGCCGATAAACAGGAACACATCCGGCTGCGCTTTCTGGATGGTCGAATAGATGTGATCGGGTGAACTGCCATTGAAGCAGGAGCCGAAGGCAATGACGTCGACGCGCTCGTCCGAGAGGCTGAGTGATGGCATTGGCCGGGCAGGTGCGAAGTCATCGCCAGTCGCGCATAGCGCGAGCATGCCTGTGATAAGTAACAACATTGCGCGGATCAGCATGGCCTCGGTCCCCACTCGTGAGTCGCTAAGGACTCGTCTGCATCGTTAGAAAGTTCAATGGCACCTGGCAGGTTCAGTCAGCGTCTGGGACGGCGCCCGCTGCCATTGTGCCAGCCTCGATCAGTTGCTCAACTTCAGCGCTTGAGAAGCCAGCCTCACTCAATATTGCCTTGCCATGCTCACCGAGCCTGGGCGCGAGCGGGCGCAGGTTGACCGGTGTATCCATGAACTGGGCTGCCGGTCGTGGCTGACGCACGCGGCCGAGACCAGGATGGTCGTATTCATAGATCAGTTCGTTAACCTTGACCTGTTCCTGGGCGATCGCTTCAGGCCGGCTGAGGATGGGGGCGCACGGCACCTCGTTGGCATCCAGACGCTCAAGCCACTCGGCACTCGTCTTCGTGAGCAGCACCTCGGCCGTCAACTCGAGGCGCACGGCGCTGTTGCGAAATCGATCGGCCGTGTTTTTGAATCGCGGATCCTCCGCCAGTTCTGGACGGTCCAGCGCCTTGCACATGCCGCGCCACTCCTTGTTCGACATGGCGCCTGCCGTGATATAGCCGTCGGTGGTTTGATAGACAAGATCACGGCTCCTCTGACCGCGCGGGACTCGTTTGGCTTCATCACCGACCGTCGTCAGTCCGACGAGGCCCTCTGGCCAGAGGTACGAAATCATCACGTCGAGCATGGCGACCTTGATGTGCTGCCCGCGTCCCGTGCGTTCACGCGCGAGCAGGCCGGCGGTGATCGCCTGCGCTGCCGTCAGGCCCGTCGTTTTGTCCGGAATGACCGTGCGGACCATCCGCGGGCGGTCCTCGGCGTCGGCCGCCTGCAGATCCGCGAGTCCCGAGAGCGCCTGAATAACCGGGTCGTACACGCGCTTGTGGGCGTATGGGCCCTTCTCCCCGAAGCCGCTGATCGACACGAACAGGATTCGGGGATTGAGCGTGCAGATGACATCGGCACCCAGACCCATGCCTTCGATGGCGCCCGGGCGGAAGTTCTGCACAAACACGTCCGCCGTGCTGGCCAGTCGTTTGACGACTTCGACCCCCGCCTCGGTATGAAGATCGAGCGCAATCGATTTCTTGCCGTGATTGGCAGCGAGAAATCCGGCGGTTAGGCCGCCGCCACCCATGGCGCGCACCATCTCGCCGCCGAGCGGTTCGACCTTGATGACCTCTGCGCCCTGATCCGAGAGCAGGGACGTCGCGATGGGCCCGGACAGTACGCGGGACAGATCCAGCACGCGAAAGCCAGTGAGGGGACCGCTCATTGCGACTCCCCGGTCAGGTGGCCCGCATGGACATCGATGGCAATCTCAAACATCCTGGCGCAACTCCGTATAGATGGCGGACGGGAATCCTACGGTGAATGCCGCATGGGGTCGAGGCGACTGGCAGTGACCTCTGCGCTTTACCGCGATGTTTCCGATACCAGGCGACCGCCCGGTGCAGAACCGGAGAACCAGGCTGGCACGACCGTCACGAGCGTGATGAGCGTGATCAGCCAGAATGCGTCGCGATAGGCCAACATCGTGCTGAGCGTACTCACCGATTGCATCACGAATCCGAATGACATCTCGAAGCTCTGATAGCCAATCTGGCCGAGTTGAGCGAGTTGTTCCTGAGCAAGACGCAGTTGCTCCATGGTGCTGTGGTTCGCCCAGTTCTGCGTCGCGCTGACGTGGTCGAGGTGGACCGCCTCCCGCCGGGTCACAAACATCACCATCAAGTTGACCCCGAAGGCGCCGCCGAGTTGTCGCATGAAGTTGACGCAAGCCGAACCGTGGGGCATCAGGTGCAGTGGCAGCGCGTTCATGCAGACGGCATTCAGGCTGGGGAACAGACACGCCATGCCGATCCTGCCGAGCACATACCAGCCGACCAGTTGTGATATCGGTGTCATCGCATCTGCATAAGCCATGGGGATGTTCGATGCGGCGAATATCAGCAGTCCCGTTACGATCATGCGCCGCGGCGTCGCGATGTCAGACAGGTATCCGCAGATGGGGAACAGTACAGCCATGACCAGACCCGCCGGTGCCATGATCAGGCCACTGTCGGTCGGGATGAGACGAGACACGTACTGCGTGTAGAGCGGAAACACGTAGGTGGATGAGTACAGGACACCGCCGAAGATGAACGTGACGGTCGCGGCCGCCGTGAAGCGAACGTTCGTGAAGAGCCGCAGATCCAGCAGGGGATCAGGGCTTCGCAGTTCCCACAGCACCCAGCCGACGAAGGCTAGGCCCCCGACGACCAGCCAGACCGCCGCGTCAGGGTCGTAGACCCCCTCCCGCTGCAGTCGCGTGAGACCAATCAGAAACGCAATGATGTAGGTCGCCGCCAGCGCAAGGCCCTCCCAATCGAAGGTCGGACGCTCGGTCTGCGCCTCGCGTCCGGGAAAAAACACAAACGCGAGCAAGATGGCGGGCAGTACCGCAGGGATGGGTGCAATGAACACCCAACGCCATGACAGATTGTCAACCAGAAAGCCGCCCAGGGTCGGGCCAAGCGCGGGTGCCAGGATCGTGCCGACGCCCATCAGGCCCATCGCGAGACCACGGCTGCGCACCGGGAACACCTGGGCGATCAGGAGCATGGAGATCGGCTGCACCACGCCCGCCGCCGCACCCTGCACGGCACGGGTGAGAAGCAGCATTTCGGTATTTTGCGCGACGGCGCCCGCAAACGAGCTGATCACAAAGATGCTGAGACCCAGGCTGAAAGTACCGGCAATGCCCAGCACGCGGATCAGCCACGTATTCATCAGCATGGTAATCGTGCCGGCAGCGAGGAATGCCGTGGCGAGCCACTGGGCCTCGTCCGGTGACATGCCGAGGCTACCCATCATGTCGGGGATCGCGACGTTGATCACGGTTGCAGACAGCAACGTGGCAAACGAACCGAGCATGGCGATGCAGGTGACCCACCAGCGATAGCTGCCGCCGAACTGTTCGTACTTTGCGAGGACCGCCGGGCTAGCCTCGATACCCTCCGGAATCGTGCTCACCGGGACTTCGGTACTTTGACCTCAACCATCATCCCCGGCAGCAGGCGAGGGTCCGGCTCGTCGAGGTCGATGACGACTTCGACCCGCTGCGCGACTTTCGTGAAGTTGCCGCTTGGATTGGGATTAGGCATCAGCGCGAACTGACTGGTCGCAGCGTTTCCGATGCGACGAATCGTTGCGCTGCGAACCGTGTCGGGGTAGGCATCCACCGTCACCTCGACGGTGCCGCCCGGGGCAAGATGGCTGATATCGGTCTCCTTCACATTCGCCTTGATCCACTGCCGCGTGTGATCGTGCATGGCGAGCAGGCGCTGGCCAACGGCGACGTACTCACCGGCGTCAACGAAAAGCTCATCGACGATGCCATCGATCGGACTCTTGATCGCATGGTCGCCCAATTGTGCCCCGGCGCGCTTTGCCTCCAGCCGTTTTTGTGCCAGTGACGCGCCGAGGCTTGCAAGTTCTGAAGTGAGGACCTTGATCTCCGCGCGCTCGGATTCAACCTCGTGCAGGTCTGCAGACGCCGTGGCGACCAGTGCCTCGAAGCGTTTGATCCGCTGTTCCGCGGTTCGATATTGGTTGCGGGCCGCTTCCCAGTCTTGTTGCGACACCAGGTTTCGCCCTCGTAGCGTGCCGGCCCGCTGCCAATCCGACTCGGCGATTTCATATTCAGAGAGAGAGCCCGCCAACTCGGATTCGGCGCCAGCGAGTCGGGCCTCGGCGGCTTCCTGGCGACTCGTTGTGCGTGCGTCCACCAGTTCGATGCGCGCTCGCGTTGTGCCCGTGTCGGCCTCGAGTGCACGTACGGCGAGATCCAGTTCGTCCCGCCTCGACATCGCATCACGTTCGTCGATTTGCAGCAGGACGTCCCCCGTCGCAACGCCGGAACCCTCTGACGCTGGCACCGCGACCAGCCAACCGGGAACGCGCGAGCTGATCAGAACGATTTCTGCAGCGATCCGTGCGTCGACGACATATACATTCGTCAATCGGTCAAACAGCCACCAGGCGCCGAACGCCGCCATGAGCAATCCGGCACCGGCGATCGCCATCTGACGCACGGGCAGACGCCGCGCCGCGGGAGCGCTTTGCTGTACCGGTGGTGCCGGGTCTGGGTCGATACGGGCGAGTTCCGCCAAGATCAGGCTCCTGATGCGCTCACGTCACGCGAGGGGAAACATCCGAGCCCGGGTGGCACTCAAATGGAAGAACTGGAACCAGCTTCGGTGTGTCGGCCAGGTCCGTTTTGCGATGGACCGGCAGGGTATCAGGAAAATGGGTGGATGATCTGCGATCCGGCGCGAGGTCCCGCACTCCCCCGCCCCGCTGGTGAGATGTGCTTCTGTCACACTGATGGCCACCACGCGCCTGAGATCCTGCAAGGTCGATGTTGAACGCCGCTGATCCAGACACTGCAGACTGGCTTGACGCGACCCGGCCCGCCAGGCGCCGCCGGGGTTGGGTCGTGCTTTTCGTTTCGATTCTGACGATTGGTGTCTACACGATCGGCTGGCTCTACCGGTTGCAGCAGGAGCATCCCCGCCGACGGGGCGTCGATCCTGCCGCTGGCGTGTGGCTGGGTGTCTTCTGTTCGTTGACCATCGTGATGTTCGCCGTGCTCGGTATGAGCGGCTATGGCCAGTGGTCTGACTGGCGCGACGCATCGGGCCCACAGCAGTGGTTTTTCCTCGTGGGTCTCGGCGTCGCGCTGCTTTTCAATCTCTGGTTTGCCGTCAGCACGATGAAGCTAACGACCCGCTTTCAGTCGTTGTTACATCAGCCACCGGGTGCGCCGGTCCCAATGCTGCAGCGATTCTTATTGGTCGCGGGTGTTGTTGCGGAAGCCATCGCCGTTGTTGGCCCAGCGCTCATCGAGGTCGATCTGGTGCCGGTTCCGGCGACGCTTGCAGTCGTGCCAGACGTGCTCGGCAGCCTCGGCACGGGCAGCCTCTTCGCATGGGCGATCGTATTGCATCGACAGGCAAATGAGTTGGCAGCGGCAGACGAGGCGAAAGACCGCAGCGAAGACTGAATGCGGGCTTACGTGGTCTATGATGCGCAAAACACGACCGCAAGGGCAGGCATGAGAATAGGCATCAACGGCACCGGACTCGTTCAGAAGGCGTCTGTTATAGCGATCAAAGAAGACGCGGAACGCGCAAGGGCCGATGGTTTTGCGAGCTATTGGCTCGCCGAGCACCCAACCGGCGGCTTCGATGCACTCACCGTGTTGGCACTGGTTGGATCAGAAGTGCCGGATATCGAGCTGGGCACGGCGATCGTGCCGACGTTTCCGCGCCACCCGATGGTGCTTGCCGGGCAGGTCCTGACCGCGCAGTCGGTGATCGGCAACAGGCTGACCCTGGGCGTCGGGCTTTCGCACGAGGTCATGATGGCGCAACTCGGCGTCGACTTCGGCAAACCGGTGCGGCATCTGCGCGAGTATCTGTCGATTCTTCTACCGCTGCTACATGACGGGGAAGTCTCGTTCCAGGGTGAAACCCTGTCGTGTGAAGGCAAGATATTCCAAAAACCTGACGTTCCGCCTGCGGTGCTGGTCGCTGCGCTCGGCCCGCAAACCCTGCGCGTCGCTGGCCACAGGACCGATGGCACGACGCTCGCCTGGGTGGGACCGAAAACGATCAAGACTCACATCGTGCCACGCCTCAGCGAGGCCGCCGCAAAAGCCGGCCGACCGTCACCGCGCGTCGTCGCGACGCTCCCGGTCTGTGTGACGGACCAGCCTGATGCCATCCGCGCCCGGATTTCGAAGAACCTCGCCATGTATGGGCAGTTGCCGTCCTACCGCGCGATGTTTGAACGGGAGGGAATTGATCAGCCCGGTGAACTGGCGATGGTCGGCAGCGTCAGTGAAGTCGAGGATCAACTCGCTGGATTGAAGGCAGCGGGGGTCACGGACTACGCCGCCTCAGTCTTTGCGACATCCAGGGACGAGCACCTCGCGACCCGGGAGTTGCTCACGGGACTTCTGGGGTCCTGATATCGGTGTTGCCTCTATTGCGCTGCCGACGACCGAACCCGCGACTTTAAGTGATACCCAGCACTCGCCGCGCGTTGCCGCTCAGGAACTTCGGCCACACCTCGTTGATGACAAGGTCAAGATCGGCGATGGCGGCGAGCAGGGATCCCAGGCGTGGTGCAAGATCCTGGCTCAGGCGCCTCGACTCGGGGCGAGACATTGCTCGCCGGAGTCGCGTCGATGTCAGGAACATAGCATCATCGACTGCGCGAGGCGGCTGGTAGCGACGTCCTCTGGCAGCAAGGCCTTAACTTCGTTGGCGCATGCCATTCGCCTCGATCGACATGCCGCCGTCGACCACGATCGACTGACCCGTGACGAAGGTCGACTCGTCGGACGCAAGCCAGAGTGCCGCACTGGCAATGTCGCTTGGTTCGCCGGCGCGGGGGATCGGCTGCGCCCTGGCCAACGCTTCTCGCATGACATCCTCGCCAACCGGGGCGTCCATGGCGGGCGAATCGTAGATGAGCGGCGTAACAACGCCGCCAGGCAGGATGCAGTTGACGCGAATCAGTTGGGGGCCAAGTTCCACCGCTGCTGCGCGGGTCAGTTCCGTGACGCCGGCCTTGGCTGAACCGTAGGCGGCCAGACCGGGGAAGCCCAGTATTGCGGCGATCGAGGCGGTGGAAATGATCGACCCACCGCCGCGCTCGATCATGGCCGGCGCGGCTAGTTTGATACCGCGCCAGACGGCTTTGAGATCCACGTCCAGCACCCGGTCCCAAACCTCGTCGTCACACTCAATGATCGACTTTTCATTGCCGCCGATGCCGGCGTTGTTGAACATGATATCGAGGCCGCCGTAGCTGCTGACGGCGGTGTCGACCACCGCTTTCAACTGGTCCGGGTCGGTGATGTCCGCCGGGACGAAAATCGCTCCATTGCCCAGTCGTTCGCCAATCGCAAAGCCATCGTTGGGCCCGCCTTTCTTGCGGCGAGCATGGTGCAGCCGGGCTTTTTCGGTGCCGAGCTTCGCCGCAAGTTCTTCGCGCGTGCTGGGCGCGAGATCGCAAAATACGACCTGTGCGCCCTCGCTGACGAATCGCTCGACCGTCGCAAGCCCCATGCCGGATGCGCCACCTGTGATCACCGCTACCTTGCCCGCCAGTCGGTCACCCATAGTCTTTGGTCCTGCTCGATTGATTTTGACGAGGCGCGTTAGCGCAGCGTGCGGAAAGCTTGTTGGATATCACGGACCAGCATGTCGGGCGCTTCAAGTGCGGCAAAGTGACCACCGCGCTCGGGAAACGACCAGTGCACCAGGTTGAACTGTTTCTCAACCCAGGCCCGTGGCGGCGCAGCCAGTTCGCCCGGAAAGTTCGCAACCGCGGTCGGCACATCGACGCGCGCCGGGAACGGCCTGCCATCGTAGCGTCTGCTCTCGTAGTACATGCGTACAGACGAGGTGATCGTCTGCGTGAACCAGTAGATGCTGATGTTGGTCAGCAGTTCGTCTTTCGTGACGGCGTCCTCAAGGTTGCCGGTGTGCTGTGTCCACTTGTGGAACTTCTCGGTGATCCAGCCAGCGAGTCCGACCGGCGAATCGTTCAGGCCGTAGCCGAGCGTTTGCGGCTTGGTGCCCTGAATCTGCTGGTAGCCGACCTCGTTTGTCATACGCTCGCGTGCAGCGGCCATGCGGGCCGTCTCAGCGTCGGTGACGCCTGCATTCGGGTGGTCTTTGGGTGGGCGCGCAAAGACGAGGTTCAGGTGGATACCCTTTAGCTGATCGGCAGCAAGCGATCCTAACCATGTTGTCACGGCCGCGCCGACGTCGCCGCCCTGGGCGAAGTAACGGTCGTAGCCGAGCGTGGACATCAATTGCATAAAAAGTTGCGCGCATTCACGTGGCTGGAAACCGGGGTCCGTCGGAGCCTGTGAAAACCCGTAACCCGGAATCGAAGGGCAGATGACGTGAAACGCGTCGGCCGCGTCGCCGCCGAATTTCTCGGGCTGGGTCAGCGGTTCAATCACCTTCGCAAATTCACTAATCGACCCTGGCCAGCCGTGAGTGATGAGTAGCGGTTCGGCGTGGGCGTGGCTGGAGCGTTGATGGATCACGTGTACCCGGTGGTCACCGAGTGGAACCATCAGTTGATCAAAATGATTGAGCGCCGCCTCCTGCGCGCGCCAGTCAAAGTCGTGGCGCCAGTACTGACAGAGCTCGCGCAGGTAGGCACTGTCGGTACCGTAGACCCACGGCGCACCAACCTGGTCCGGCCATCGCGTCTGGTCCAGCCGATGGTTCAGGTCGGCGATGTCGGTATCGGCAATAGCAATGCGAAAGGGGTCCATTTAACGGCTCGTCACTCTGTTTTTGTTCTTGTGCGGTCTTCAGTCGATCGGGTCACACCGTGGACAGGAAATCATCTAACGCGCCTGCGAAGTCGACAGGATTGTCGCTGTGCACGTTGTGGGTCGCGTCCGGGATGGTCACAAGTTGGCCATCTGGCAGTTCTTCGATCATGCGGTCCGCCGTCTCTGGCGACAGAATCTTGCTGTTGGCCCCTCGGAAGAGCATCGCGGGTTTTCGAATGCACCGAACATCAGCCCAAAGCGCGGACTCCCGATCAACGCCCGCGCCGCTGCTGTCGTTCATGGTTGCCGGACGTGGGCGCATGTCCCGCTTCCAGGTATAGCGGCCGTCACTCGTCTTTCTGAGACTGTGATAGAGGCTGTAGCGAAGGTGCGCCTCCGGACGATGGGGCATGAACCCGATGGAACGCTCGACAAAGTCCTCAAAGTCGTCCTGCACGTCCGTTGCGGCGCGATAGTCCGCCATCTCCTGCTGGCCCTCCGTCATACTGACCGGCGCGACGTCGACGATGCCGACCGCGCGCAGATGTTCACTGTGGCGCGCCGCGTAGCGAATGGTGTTGATGCCGCCCATAGACATGCCGACCAGCGTCAGGTCAGGCAGGTCCAGGTGGTCGACGAAGGCTTCGGTATCGGCCAACATCAAATCGCCGCCGTCGAGTGTGCGATCGGACTCTGATGTCCATCCGCTGTCACCGTGACCGCGCTGATCCAGCGCCACAAAGTGATACTTGTGGCGCAGACAGAGCACCGCCATGTCCCATGTGTGCGCGGTCAGCGAGCCGCCGTGCAGGAGCAGAACGTGTGGCATGTCCGGATTGCCCCAGTCGAGCCAGTGCAGTTTGATGTCCCCAAACTGCGCGGTGTGATCCTCTGGCTGCACAAACCCGCCGGCCGGTTTGACCCCGGCCGCGTCGGCGCAGGCTTTCATGATCTCAAGGTAATCGTCCATGCTGGGCTTCCCCGTCTCCTTGTCCGCTCCGTTCTCTGAATAGCGAGTTCATCGCTGCCCGTCGCTCAACTTACGGTTCTTTCGTACCATCCCGCACCAAGCTTTGTGGATCCGGTGATTCCTCCCGGAGAGCGTCCAGCCCGCCTGCCCCCAGTGCGGAGTTCTCGGCGATTTGATCCAGCAGCTCATCCCCACCCATCTTCTTCACGACATTTCGTGCGAGCGCAGTGATGCGATAGTCGGCGGGCATCGTCGGTGCACCACTCTCGCGACGTTCAAGTGCGGCGTCAACGAGTGGTGCAAGCCTTGCCATCTTCTCGGCGCGGAGCTTTTCGTCCCGTTCTTTGAATTCGGGCATAACCTCGTCGCCGAAGAGTTCAAGGGCCTCCATGATGTGTTCGTGCTGGTTGTTGCCGGCCTGCAATATGAAGATGAGTTGGTCAACACCAACGGCTTCGTAGCGGCGCAGATACTCGCGCAACTGTGCGGGCGTGCCGACGCAACCGCGCAGGCCGGAGGTCTGGCCCTCTTTCATCTTGGCACCGAGTTTGAGCCGTTCTGCGACGGCGGCTTCCGGGTCGAAGCCGCGGTCTGACCGCTTCTCCTGAAAGTCTGCCCAGAGATTATCGGCGCCGGGTGCAAACTCGCCGAATGCGGCATAGTACGCGAGCGAGTAACCGAAGAAATTGCCACCTTCGAGACCGCGCCGAATCGCCTCGGATTCGTCTTTGTGCACCATCATGGGCGACACGCACGCGACCTGCGGGTCGACCCGCAGGCCAATCGGCCGGCAGTACTTCAACTGCTCCTCGTATGCGGCAACCCATCCACGTGCCTCTTCCGGATCGATAAAGGCAAAGGTCAGCGCGCCGATACCTTCCTCGGCCGCCATCACGATGGTTTCGCGGCGGGAACACGCCACCCAGAGCGGTGGATGCGGCTTCTGCTTGGGTTTGGGCACGACATTACGGGGCGGCATCTGCACCCACTGACCATCGACACCGGTGAAGGGCTCTTCGGTCATGCAGCGGATCACGGTGTCGAGTCCCTCGCGCCATTGCTCGCGCTTTTGCTCGACCGGGACATGGAAGCCCTCAAGCTCTGCACTCGTTGCGGCCTCGCCGGAGCCAAAGTCGACTCGACCGCCTGAAATGAGGTCCAGGGTCGACAGTCGCTCGGCGGTGCGGGCGGGATGATTAAAGAGGGGCGAGGTCTGAATGATGCCGTGGCCAAGCCGGATGTTCTTGGTGCGTTGGCTGGCAGCCGCAAGAAACACCTCAGGTGCACTTGAATGGCTGTATTCCTCGAGAAAGTGGTGCTCCACCTCCCAGACGTAGTCGAAGCCCATCTTGTCTGCGAGGCTGACTTGCTCAAGCGCGTTGTTGAGCAGGGTTTCCTCTGCGTCGTTGTCCCAGGGACGGGGTAACTGGTGCTCGTAGAAAATGCCGAATTTCATGCTTTGCTCCTGCTGTTGCTCGTGTTGCTGCTCATGTTATAGATGGCGTTGTTGATCGTATCTTGCCCGGGGTGTTGCGGTGAGCGAACCCTGAATGCTGGCAACCCTACTCCCATCCTGCTCCGATGAGGGGGCGCTTCAAACCACATGCCAGACACCGATCCTAGACCTTCGCGATGTGATGCGCACCAATCCAGCATGACGGGTCCGTCATGCGACCCGACTTTGTGCGCCCCGCTTGATATGGTTTACGCGCGCGAGATTCCGTGCAATTCTCGAACGCATCAATCAGAGGGTTTCCGATGAGCATACCGAAGAAGTATTCGAATCTCGGCTTCGATCCGGATGCACTCCGTGAGAGATACCGGATGGAACGCGACAAGCGCCTGCGCGACGACGCCAACGACCAGTACGTCGAGGTGGCTGGCAAATATGCCCATTACGTTGAGGACCCGTACGTCCCGAAGGTCGAGCGTGAGCCACTGACCGATGAGGTGAACGTTGTCATCATCGGTGGTGGATTCGGCGGCCTGCTGGCGGGCGCACGGTTGCGCGAGGCGGGGGTCACGGGCATTCGCATTGTAGAAGCGGGCGGCGACTTTGGTGGCACGTGGTACTGGAACCGCTATCCCGGGGCGCAGTGCGACATCGAATCCTATTGCTACCTGCCGCTGCTTGAGGAACTGGATTACATCCCAAAGGAGAAGTACTCATACGCGCCTGAGATTTACGAGCACTCACAACGCATCGCCGAGGCGTACAACCTGTACGAGGACGCATGTTTCCAAACCCGGGTGACAGAGATGCGCTGGGACGAGGAGGAAGCCCGCTGGACCATTTCGACGGACCGCGGCGATGCGATGCGACCTCGCTTTGTGATTATG
>Ga0114999_10001439_pt1 | contig 33005 bp, 14 predicted proteins | sample ArcticOcean_MG_C_3_FD_89820 | JGI IMG/M metagenome (GOLD analysis project Ga0114999, IMG submission 89820) | Marine microbial communities from western Arctic Ocean - ArcticOcean_MG_CB8_126 | ecosystem: Environmental > Aquatic > Marine > Oceanic | place: Arctic Ocean: Canada Basin | collected...
ACGTCGACCGGCGGGGCAGACATCCTGTTCACCAACGACTCCTTCGTCGATTCCCAGGGCGATACCACCAACGGCTCGGAAGGCAACGACCTGGTACTGGACGCGGTCATCGCCACCGTGTTCTTCAACGAGAACATCGGTGCCGGCACCGACGGCGAACTGGGTCAACTGATCGTGGAAGAAGCCGACACCAGCGTGGTCTTCGGACAGTCCACTGCGACAGGCGAAGACGATGACAACGGCGTCAGCCCCAACACCGGCGGGATCACCGACGCCCAGGACCGCGGTGCGGTCAACTCGATCGTGATCATCGGCGACATCGGCACGACACCGGCGGGTGAGACCCTGGCGGAAGCCAGCGAGGACCTGGACATTGGCCGCGACGATATCATCACGTCGATCGTGCTCAACGGCGGCAACGACAACTCACGCAGTGCGGATACCGGCAGCGCACTGAACAACACGAACGACGACACGCTGACGATCACCACCAACGCGGATGACGTGCGGTTCAACGGAGCGGTGACGTTCTCCAGTGACGTGCGGATCGATGTGGACGCCGTGTTCGCCGATACGCTGACCGCAGGTGCCACGGCCGGTGACTCGATGGTCACGGTGACGGATGCGAGCGGACTGACCGTCGGCGACCGCATTCTGATCGGCAGCAGCGGCACCGGCGGCAACGGCGAACTGCAGACGATCGGCGCCATCAACTTCACCACGAACGAGATCACCCTGCTGGGGACGCTGGGGAATAACCAGAGCAGCGGAGCTCAGTTGCTGCTGGCCGGAGCCAACGTGCTGTTCACCAACGACACTTCGATCGATTCGCAGGCAAGTGAAGGCAACGACCTGGTCATCGACGCGGGCACGCAGAGCGTGTTCTTCAACGAGGACATCGGAGCGGCCACCGCCACCAGTCAGCTCGGTCAACTGATCGTCGAGGAAGCCGACGGCCTGGACGATGCCGGCAGCCCGACGGGCGGCGTGGTGTTCGGTCAGGCGGACGATGACGATAACGGAGCCATGCCGACCGTGGACGGCGGCGTGGTCAACGTGGTCAACCTGATCGGCGACATCGACGCGGGCAGTGAAACCAGCGAAGACGTGAATCTGGGTTCGCTGGACATCATCGGCATCGGCTTCGACGACGGCAACGTACGGAACGGAGCCGGCATCGTTTTCAACGGCGGCAACAGCAACAGCCAGAGTACGGATGTGAGTGATACGTTGAACAACACGAATGATGACACGCTATTGATTGCGACAAGCTCAGACGACGTGCGGTTCAACGGATCGGTGCGGCTGGACTCCGACGTGCGGATCGATACGGATCAGACCACGCTCACGTCGACCGGCGGAGCAGACATCCTGTTCACCAACGACGCGTTTATTGACAGTCAGGCCACCGAAGGCAACGACCTGGTGCTGGACGCGGGCATCGCCAGCGTGCTGTTCAACGAGAACATCGGCGGTGCAGGTGCGGCCAATGCGTTGGGCGAGGTCGTCGTTGAAGAAGCCGACGCTGGAATCATCTTCGGCCAGAGCGACACGGAAACGGGCGTTGACGAAGGGCAGGTCGAGACAATCAATGTGCGCACGGGGTTGTTGCTGGGCAGTCTCGACTTCGTGACAGGCGGAATAACCCTGAACGGTGGTGGCAGCGGGAATCTGACAATTGAGTCGCAGGATGTGAGTGCGAAACCGAGCACGGCGATGCTCAAGGAATCGGACAGCAATGACGTTCTGACAGCGACGGGACGAGTGTTGTTTACGGCTGTTTCGACGCAGGCGTTTACCGACACGAGCATCAATATCGTGTTCCGCAACGACGTCGTCGGTGATTCCGACACGAGCGTTACGGTGACTGGAAACGGAACTGGTCGCGATGTGACGGTGACCGTCGAACTGGGTGATGACGGCAATATGATCACGGCGACTCCCAGCGACATTGTGCGGGCATTCCGCAACGACTCGGTCGCGAGTTCACTGATCGCCGTGGAGAGAACCGGTCTGGACACGCCGTTTAACGACGCAGTGATGATTCAGACAGCGGCAGCAGACACCGGCTTTACGGGGTTGAGCATAGCGTCCGTGACCATCGAGCGTGCCAAGATCATTCTGAATGGTCCGGTCGAGATTCAGAGCAATCTGACTGTCGAAAGTCCCGCGGCCAATACCAGCCTCCTGCTGACCGGTAACGCAACACTAAACAGTGAGGCGGGGCGGGCATTCGCCGATGCCCTGACGGCGAGTGCCACGGCGGGTGGCTCCACACTGACCGTGACCAACGCGACTGGACTGACGGCCGGTGACCGCATCCTGATCGGCACCGGCAACACGGGCGAACTGCAGACCATCAGTGCCATCGACTTCACGATGAACGAAATCACGCTCCAGGACGTTCTGGCGAACAACCAGATTGCCGGTGCCCGGGTAGTACTGGTCGCGTTCGATGTGACGATCGATGGGCAGGACGGTGATCTGGCATTTCTCGGGAGCGTTGGTCAGTCGGTCATGCCGAATAATTTCACGGTAAATGCCGGGGGCAGTGTGACAATCCTCTCGCCATTCGACATCGCCGGAAATCTGACATCGACCGGTAGTGGGCATTTCGTCGGCACGGCTGATGTCACGGTAGCGGGAGACACGATCAATGTGACGGCGGACGGCGACATCGGTTTCAGCCGTCTGGAAACGAGAGCAGCCGACGGTCTGATCACGCTGACCTCGATCCGTGGCGGTATTTTCGATGGCGATCAGCTCGACGGAACTGACGATGCAGATTTGATTGCCAGCCGGATCGCGCTGCGGTCGGCCGAAGGAATCGGCGATGATGCCAACACAATCGCGACATCGCTTGTGTCCGCCGCGCCGGCAGGTTCGAACACGATTACGGTGACGAGCGATCTCAGCGGTGTCACTGTTGGTGCAGAAGTCACGATCGTCGACGACGACTCGGCCGCTCAGTCTTTCCGAGTCACGGCGGTCAACACGTTGACCCGTACGCTGACGCTTTCCAATCCGTTGAGCGACAACTTCGATCCGGCCAGCAATGCCATCGTCACGATAGAGCCGGGCGATCCGGCACTCGCAGTCAATGCGGCTGACATGCCGACGGCGGGCAATCCGATGGTCCGGTCATCCGCCATCGACACCGAAACGAGCACGATTGCTGCTCGGAATGCCGTCAGTGGCGATATTCAGATCGTCAACGATCTGCCGACGGGAGCCTCTCCAGCCGATGAATTGCTCACGATCGGTACGGTCGACGGATTGTCGGGCGTCAGCAATGAAGGCGACAACAATGAGATCGTGTGGATCACGAATCAGAGTCCGATCCTTGTCGGAACGATGACGGCTCCCAACGCCAGTCGCAGTGACTTAGTCACAACGGTAACGGCAGCCAACGTTGGAAATCAGACTGGTGCGGTAATTGAAGAAACACCCGACGCCCGAGCGACTCGCGAGAGTGAAGGCGTCTTTAATCGTGCGGGGGGCAGCATCATTCTGACAGCTGCAAACACGACGACGGCAGATACCGTTGTGCTGAACGCTCCGGTCGAGGCCAGTGAGGGGCGCGGCAGTGTTCTGATCAATGCCGGTGGAGCGCTGACAATCAACTCGCGAATCATTACGGCGATTGATCCGACGCTGACCGCCGTGGAACTGCAGTCGCGGTTCGGTAACATCGATCTGAATGCTGGCGGCACTATCACGATTAATAACGACGGGTTCTCACCCTTCGCTGTACAGACGGGAACTCTGGTCAACTTCGTCGATCCGACTTCCGCCGATCCGACGAACGAGGTCGCACCCGACCAAAGCAATACGGACACGCTGTTCCAGCGCGACCCGGATGGCACTCTGGTACGGGACGCAGAAGGGCGGCCGATCCGGATTCCAAACCGTCAAATCCGGTATACGACCGGAGACGGAAGGAGCATCATCCTCAATGACACGCGACTGGCGACGAACATCCAGCAGATGGACAACGCGTCGTTGGGGACGATCAACGATCCACGTATCAATCCGGCCACAACCCCACAGACTCAACTCGATTTGTCGAGCCCGTTCCAACCAGGCATTACGTTCCTTGATCTTGATGGGGACGGGACATTCGAGACTCCCACGAGCACGACCGTGGCGGGTGATACGACGGCACTGCTGGACAACTCAGGTGTTCTGGTCGATTCCGGGTTTGACGCAGGCAATGCTCCTGACGGGCTAACGGACGAGCGAGTATTCGCTCCTGACGGATCGCCTCTGCTGGCACGCGAGACGTTTGTGGCGCCCGATGTCACGTCCAGCGGTCTGGCAACGATTACGGGACGATTCGCGCGGCCCGGTGAAGTCAATTACCGCATTCTGGTTGCGTGGGGAGATGACACGTTCTCGTATCAGCATGTGACCGGAGCCGTGACTGCCGCTGACACCGACGACCCGTCTGTCAATCGTGGCGACGCGGTCAGAGCACCGGGCACGTTCAGCTCGGATCCCCTCGTGGACGACGGGCTGTTCGGTGAAGACATCGAACCTTTGGTCACTGCTACTCCGACGGCTCGCACGTTCCAGTTCGAGCACTTCTTCGATCCACGGAATCTACCTAATCCGGAGAATGCGGCCGACCCGATTCTGATCCGCGTGCTCGTACAGGCTGATCCGAACATCGTGGCAGTCGACGGCAATGACATCATTCTTGATCCATCTCCGCCCGGGGACGCCAACACCAACCAGCCGCAACCAAATGAACCGCTGATTCAGGCGCGTGAGTTGATCGAACCAGCCGATCCGAACGAGTTGGACGACCCGAGCCAGGACCTTGCAGACAACCTGGAGCTGATCCCGACTGCCCCTGAAAACAACGGAGCACCTGGCGTCGAGCAAGGAGATCAATTCGTTATCAATCCTGCCGACCAGTCTCGGCTGCCGATCGATGGCAACTCGCTGATCAGAAGCAACACGCTTAACAGGCAGTTTCTACTGAATGAAGTCTTTGCAACGACTCTGGCCGAGGCCGCGACTCAGCAACAGGTGGAGCAATTTGCAGTCAAAGATTTTAACGATGTTGATATGGATAATGACGTAAATGAGCCTCTTCGAGACTTCAACGACGTCGACATGGATGGAGACACAGACGAACTTGTCTCCACACCTCTTGGAACGGTCGGCACGGGTCTGGGAGCACGGATCGACACACTGCGGGGTCCGGATGCGCCGGGTGCATTGATTACTGATTTGGGAATCGGGGCGGCTGAGATCTTCCGTCCCGCGTCAATAGGTCAGAGTCTGGAATCCACAGGTGAGAATCTGCGATTCAACATGCTGGAAGTGCTGTCTCCCTTGAACCAGAACGAAGTTTCGCAGCCCACTCTTGTTGACTTCGAGTTCGAGCAGTTGGTCACGGGCGAGGCGATACTGTCTCTGTCCAATGCGTCAGCAAGCGAGGCGGCGCGAGCTGGTGAGTCCGGGTTCGCGACATCTGCGGTCGCTGCGGACATCGTCAATCAATCGATCGTTGAAGTGCCGCCGATTACAGCCTCTGTCGCGGCCATTTTTGAGTTCAAGTCTGAGGTGCCCGCGCTCGCGTTCCCAGAATCCACGTCCACTATCGAGACGTTTGCGATTGGTGAGGGTGTGCAGCAGGACGAAATTGGGGTTTCAGTGCTGACCACGCAGGCTGAAGGGCAGCAGACGGAAGAACGCGTCGTCGTGCTGCGGGTACTGCGACCGACGGGACTGACTGTCGCCAGCAAGCTGATAGACCCAATGCAACTGCTGGATGAGCTGACGAAGCTGGTCGCCGGACGATTCCGAGTGGATGAGGAACGGGTATCATTGCGAGTCAATTCCTTCGGCGGCTTTGACGGTGAGATCGCCGGGGAACCGGGAAAAGAAGACGAGGTTCGGCAGCTGGAGTTGAAACGCAATTCGTCCGGTGGTTACGACATTGAGATCATCACGGCCACAGTCGATCTGAAGGAAGACGTGCTGGACGATCTGCCGCGTCGCGTGTTCCAGCGACTTCCCGATGGTCGCTACGGGATCTTCCTGCGTGAGGCTGGTCAGGACGAATTGCGGCGAATCATGGAGGTCATCATTCGGGACGGGCGTCCGGCGGACGACAAATCGAATGACAAAAAAGGTGCAGAGGCCGACGATGGTCCAGCCGGCGAGGAACAGGGGCCGGGGAACGAATCTGCGAATTCGTCTGAGGCCACAGAACTACAGAATGGACGAGCCAACGCCGCCATCGACGGCGCATCGACTGGAATTAAACCCGCACGGCTGAACGCTCCGACTGAAAGAACAACCGCCGCTGCAGAATTCGGACCGAGTGGTCAGGAGCCGTTCGACGCTGCCTGGGCGGCGTGGGGCCAAACGTCTGAGGAATCGTTGAGCGGTCCTGCTCAGACGATGAACGCGATCGGCGCATCCATTGACGGCGACGAAGTGGCATCGACCGAGCAGGCTGCGGAAGGCACAAGTCATCCACTGGCGACGAGCGCATTGCTGGCGGGTGGTGCTATTCTGGCGAAATTGCGGCAGGGGCGTTGGAAGGACCGCGTCGACGAAACGATGGAACGATGGGAAGAAGACCGGCAGGAAAAGGGCGATTCCAAGCGTCGCCCGCGTTAGGATCGGCGCAGAAACGAGTGTTGTGAATCGCTCCTCGATCCAAAGTTCCGGTCGTGTGCGATCAGTGACGATGTGACAATTAACCACCGTGACGATTGATCATCGAGCAAACCTGAACTGGATGATTGGATCAACTGAAGCGGATTGGGGAGTTACCGGGGTCTGACGGATTTGGAAGAGCTGGCGGAAACGTAACGAGATACTGGCTGTGAGTGTTGCCATCAAGTGTCCACTTCCGGTCGATAATGATTGATTGGATCCAGCCAGGACTGATAATGGCGGGCGCACACGCGAACAAACCATAGGGATTGCAGGCCATGACGACTGAACACAACGGCGACCAGAATTCGGTTTCTCTTCAGGACGAAATCGTTCAGACACTGAGCGAGCTGCCTGACGATATTCTGAACCTTCTGCATGATCTGCCTGCGGACTTCATAGACCGCCTGACGCAACTGGCGCCCGAGACACGGGAGAATCTGACCCGCTTGCCGCTGGAAACGCTCTGTGGCCTGGCAGCACTACCGTTTCCGGTGCTGGAGTGGCTGGGGCGCCTGTGTGGAAGCAGCGACGACGGGCTCGACGCGCAGGCCTTCTCGCAGATTCTGCAGCTCGCGAAAGACCAGGCGGCTCCCCTGGCACAGCTCAAGAATGTCCCGACCGACATGATTCAGGCACTGTCTTCGCTTCCGCCGGACGTGGTCGATTGCATGTTCGAGCTGCCGCCGGAACTGCTTCGTCAGTTGCCGGAGGCTCTGTCCATCGCGGGTGACACGGAAGATGAAACTGGCGCGACAGTCGCAGAAGTCTCACCTGACCTGCTGGCGACGCTCGGCGAAATGTCGGAGCAAGCGGCTGAATCACTGGCAAATCTGCCGATGACCTCGCTGGCATCTCTGGCGTCGATTGATCCGGATGTATTGGACACAGTTGCCAAGATGCCCGAAGAAGTGGTCAGAACGATGACCAGTATGTCGTACTGTGCGCTGTCCACTGTTATTGAAGCTCCGGTCAATGCTTCAGAGACTCTGAGTGAAATCGACTTTGGTCTGCTGTCAAAACTGGCGGATCAACCAGCTAGCCCTGATGGACCAGCAACGCTGTTTTTCCGACTGGGACAACTGGAGAGTCCGGACAGTGGCATGCTTGGCCGCCTGGTGGACCAGGCACGTTCACTGAAAGAACGGCAGACTCCCAGCAGTACTTTGGACGCCGATGATTCGGCCTACGATGTTGAGACACTTCCCGAAATCCCGAGTCAGGAGGCGGCTGAACTCGCATCCAGCCTGGACGCCTCATTTGACGAAGGTGACACCGATGACAGCGCAGCGACCGAGATGTCACAGACCGATTCGGTCGACGCTTCGTCCGCAGCGGGCAACAGTGCGGTCGATTCAGGGGGTACGGAGCAGGCGGCGCTTTCTGACGAGTGGTTCGAGGGGCTGAGTGCATTGGATAATGGGCAGCCCAAGGCTACGGCCGCAGACGACGACGACGACAGTTTTTCAGAAACCGTGCAGGATGCGTGGGACGACGACGAATCTCAAACGAATATGTCCGACGACCTGTCTTCCGACGCGTCTTCCAATGAGCCGACGCGTGCTGGCAGACACCATGGTGTTGATGGTAGCTCGGAAGACGACAGCTTCGAAGAAACCGCTGCGTCGGACGACGATTGGTCCACCGAGGGGCTGAGCGCGTTTGACGAGAACTCTGCCGATGGCCGTCAACCAAAGAGCAATGTCGATGCTAGTGTTTCCGATTCGATTCAGCCGGATGCATCCGGCGCGAGTAATGACTCGAGCCTGTCGAACGACGCCAGTTTCTCTGGACCCGTGGAAACGGGCGGGGACTGGTCCGGTGAGGGATTAAGTGCATTTGACCAGCCAGGCGGAGACGGCTCGCTGTCAGACGATGGTTCGAGTCAGACGTTCACCGACCACCAGATGGCAGGTCCGGATGCTTCGGATGACGACGACGACGAGAGCTTCGATCAGACCGTCCAGATGGACGACGACTCCGCTGTTGGCGGCATGATGACATCGCAGTTTACGGACGACGATGACGCCAGCTTTGACGGCACCATCGATATGGAGGACGCGTCGGTTAACGACATGGCAGGACTGTTCACAGAGGAGGAGGACGATGACGATGCCAGTTACGGCGGCACAATCGAGATGGATGACGCGTCTTCCGCTGGCGGCATGACTGCCCAGTTCGGGGACGATGACGAAGACAGCTTCGCGCAGACCGTCCAGACCGACGAATCATTCGGCGGCATGACCTCCGAATTCAGCGGAGCTGATGAGGACAGTTTTAACGAAACCGTCCAGTCGGATCCGTCCGCATTTGCCGATGACGACAGCAGTATCGGTCAGACGATTCAGTCGGATGCCAATCAGTCCGACTTCATGCAGACACTGGCCGACAGTGACTTGATGGCTGGCGACCAGCAGACAATGGCCGATGCGTGGGGCAGCGACCGACCTGAGCCAAAGGCCAGGGGTCGCAAGCAGGCGGCCAGGAAGGGAACAGACTCACTGGTCATCAACGAACGCCCGCTGAGCACGCGACGCATTAAGGAATACAACAAGGGCCGTCGACCGCCGGAACCGGATCAACCGGAATACGAGCTGCTGAAAAAACTCGGTGAAGGCGGCATGGGTGTCGTGTATACGGCGCGACAGACGTCAATCAATCGCGAAGTTGCTTTGAAAATGCTCAAGGCAAAAACCGCGAAAGACAAAGAGCAGCAGGGGAAGTTCCTGAGTGAAGCTGTCGTCACCGGCGACCTGTCGCACCCGAACATTGTCCCGATTTACGACGTCGGACGAGGGCAGGATCAGGCGCTGTTCTACGCGATGAAGAAGGTCGAAGGTCTGCCGTGGCAGGACGTGCTCAAGGAAGAGTTCGAGGTCCTGGCGTTCGAAACACTGGACGAACTGGGGGTCAGTCAGCGTGATCTGCGGAAAGTCCGCAAGGGCGACAAGCAACTTGAAGACTGCGAATGGTATGAGCATGGCCGATCGTGGGCATTGCCCTACCTGTTCCCTGATTGCTCTGACAGTCAGTTGAAGCGACTGGTGGATGCGAATCAGAACATTCGCCAGGTCATGGAAGACATGAACATTGCGGCGCCGACGGAGCCGCGTATTGACCTCGTCCGTCGTGAGATGCGCGGTGACTATCGGGAAAAGCAGCTCGGCATTCTGTCGCGCTGTGCAGACGCGATTGCGTTTGCTCACGCTCGCGGTGTGATTCATCGCGACCTGAAACCCGAAAACATCATGCTGGGCGCGTTCAATGAAGTCCTGGTTATGGACTGGGGCCTGGCGTTTTCGACGAAGGACTTTCGGAAGTCGTCGAGCATTACCGAAAGCACCAGCATGGGCGGCACGCCGGCGTACATGGCGCCGGAAATGGCCACAGGCCCGATCTCCAAGATTGGTCCCACCAGTGATATCTATCTGCTGGGCGCGATGCTGTTCGAAGTCATTTCAGGTCGACCGCCGCACGCCGGCAAGAACGCCATGAAATGTCTGATGTCCGCGGCCAAGAACGTGATTCGCGAAGTCGATCAGGACGAAGTGGGACGCAACGATCCCACCGGCGAACTGATGGAGATCGCACTGAAGTCGATGGCGACGAAATTAGAGGATCGCTATCAGAGCGTGGAGGAAATGCAGGCGGCGTTGCGCGAGCACGATTCGCACACGGAAAGTGTGACGCTGACCGTGGCTGCATTTGAGGACCTGGAGGAAGCAAAAGAGACTCAGGAATACGATCAGTTCTCGCGCGCTCGATTTGGTTTCGAACAGGCCATCGACATGTGGGGCGTGAACCGCAACGCAAAAAACGGTCTGCTGGACACCCGGCTGGAATACGCGAAGTGCGCGAAGCAGCGTGGCGACTTCGACCTGGGTCTGGGCCTGCTGGATGTCAGCATCCCCGAACATAAGGCGCTGTACGACGAATTGCAGGCTGCAAAGGACGTGGTTGAGGCCCGCGAACGTGAACTCGAACTGTCAAAAAAGGCGACCGAAGAAGCCGAGCGACAGAGCGAACGCCGTCGTCGCCTGATGATCAAGGGCGGAGCCGTGGCGCTGAGTGTCGTCTCAGTAATGGCCGTCGTGGCTGTCTATGCGGCGTTTGAAGCTACGGCTCAAAAGGCGATTGCCGTTGAGCAAGAGAAGATCGCCAAGAAGAACGAAGTCGAGGCAGTCAAGCAAACAAAGATCGCTGAAACGAACTTTGAAGAGGCTGAAAAACAAACAAAGATCGCTCAGACGAACTTTGAAGAGGCTGAAAAGCAGCGTGTTATTGCTGACAGCGAACGCATGATCGCCGACCAGAAGCGAATCGAAGCGGAAAAGGCCAAGGAGGCCGAGGCCGCACAAAAGCTGATTGCACAAAAGAATTTCGAGGAGGCTAAGAAGCAACGCCTGATCGCGGAGGAGAAAACACGGGAAGCACTACGCCAGGGACGAATCGCACGGAACGAAAGTGCGATCGCTTTTATCGAGCAGTTACTGGCCGTGGAAAACAGAAAGGAAGCCGACCGCCAGAAAGATGCCGCACTGGCGGCGAAAGAGGCCGAGGCTGCACAAAAACTGATTGCTGAGAAGAATGCCGTAGAGGCAATTAAGCAGGAGAAGATCGCGATCGCCAATGCTGAGGAAGCGAAGAAGAACGCCGAAGAAGCCAAAAAGCAGGAGACAATCGCGATCGCAAACGCTGTCGAGGCGAAGAAGCAGGAACAAATCGCCATCGCCAATGCGGAAGAAGCAGTAAGACAGAAGGGCATCGCGATTGCCAACGCATACATCGCTGAGATTGGCCTGGCAGACGCGAAGATTCGTGAGAACGAATTCGATTCCGCGCGGGAGATTCTCGAACGTGTCAGGAAGGACTCACCGCAACTGCTCAACTGGGAGTGGGGGCGGTTGATGCATCTGTGTACGCTCAGCATCGATACGTTCGACAACAAGGCTCCGGTCGACTCGATTGTCCTGTCACCTGATGGCCGACGATTTGTGACCGGTGGATCGAACGGTGAAGCCGTCATCTGGGACAACGAAACCGGGAAACCAGCAGACGACCCCGACGTTGACAATGGGCTGCGGCTGCCGAAATCACGGCTAGTTCACGCCGGCCAGCGCGTGTTCTCGGTCGACTGGTCTGCGGACGGCAAATACATCGCCACTGGTAGCGACGACCGCGAAAACGGATACCTGCAACTGTGGAATGCCGAGACCGGCGAACGTGTGGAGCAATCTTTCAGCACGGACGCGCACTCTGCATCCGTGTTAAGCGTCGAGTTCTCCTTCGACGGTTCAAAGCTGCTGACTGCGTCCGAAGACGGCACCGCGCGGGTGTGGGACGTCGCCAGCAGAGCGTTTGTTCGTAAGTTGGTGGGTCACAGTAACTGGGTCTGGGATGCGTCGTTTTCACCGGACGACAAATGGATCGTCACAGCCAGTCAGGATGGTACGGCAATCGTGTGGGATGCTGCGACTGGCGTTCCGGAGCCACCGTTCACCGGACATGACGGTGCGGTGTATTCGGTGGCGTTCGCGCCGGACAGCATGCATGTCGCCACTGGTGGCTACGACCGACGTGTGATGGTGTGGAAACGCACGGACGTCCGTGACTACCGATTCGACCTGCTGAATGAGCAAAACGGCATCGTCGAGGCACCACAGAAGTTCCTGCCCTTCGACGGACACGACGGACCGGTCCGATCGGTCAAGTTTTCTCACGACGGACAGCGAATCATCAGCGCCAGCATGGATAACACGATCGGCCTCTGGAATGTCGAAGCACAGGAAGCAACAGAGGACGATGACGCGTCGCCTCAGGGACAGATGCTGATGCGATTCCGCGGCCATGACGGTGCCATTCGTGATGTCGCATTTGATCAGAATGACCGAATTATCATTTCGGCCAGTGCCGACCATCGCATCAAGAAATGGGACATTGACCAATACGCGGAAATTCGAGTCCTTCAAAGCAAGTTGTTCAACGGACATACGAACTCGGTCCTGTCCGCGGAATTCTCAACGAATGGGCAGCAGATCGTGACGGCTAGTCAGGACAGTACGGCCCGAATCTGGGACGCCGACTCCGGAAAACAGGGCAAGCAATTGAGTGAAGGCCACGCGTTCCTGGTTTCGAACGCGGTGGTGTTCCCAGACGATCGAAGGATGGCAACAAGCGCTGCCGACAATACCACTTTGATCTGGGATATCGTCGAACGAACACAGCTCCAGGTCCTGAAGGGGACCGGTCGTAATGCGGTATTGACGGTTACCAGCGACGGCAAGTGGCTCATTACCGGCAGTGACGGCAAGGACGAAAGCGGCACTGATGACAACTCCTCGGTACGGATCTGGGATACGGAGACAGGCAAACTCGTCAGCCAACTCAGCGACAAAGAGCGAGGTCATTTGAACGAAGTCACCGCCGTGGCTGTCTCCGGCGATGGAACGCGAGTCCTGTCCGGAGATTCGCGTGGCCGAGTGAAACTCTGGGAATTGAAGACGGACGAGAATACAGGGGAGACGACTGGAAAACTGAAGTTCGATCTGCGCGGCCACTCTCGAGCACTTCGGATTACAGGGGCCGCCTTCCTTCCGGGGACCAACCGGGCCCTGACGTCGTCGCGGGATAACTCAGTCACTCAATGGAATGTCGACAATGGCGAGCAGGTGAAGAACCTGATCCTGAAACACAACGACGCTGTGGTCGGTCTGGTGGTCAGACCGGGAACGCCTCTGGAAACGCATCAGGTGCTGACCGCCTGTGCAGACGGTCAGGCCCGCCTGTGGGATGCGGACACAGCGACTGAGCTGGCAGCGTTTAACGCGGGTTCGGGGCTTGACAGTGTCTCGATTGACGCCGATGGTCGGACGGCACTGGCGGTCGACAGAGTGAATCAGCGGATTCACGTGTGGAGATTCGTAGAAGACGGCCGTGCGATCGCGAAGGATTCGGAGCCACTGACAATCGACAACGGGCTTGCATCGGCCATTTTTGCACCCTCGGCGCGCGGACCTGGTCTGCTGGTGCTGAGTGGAAGTGACGTTCAGCTTCGCAGCCTGACAACCCAGGAAATACTCGAACGATACGCACCACATGGCGGTGTCACTTCAGCGAATTTCTCGCCTGACGGCAGCCGGATTGTCACCGGCAGTCGGGACCGAATTGCCCGTATCTGGGACATCGAAACCGGTGCCGACCTGAAGAAATTCGAAGGTGACAACGGGCACACGGACAGCGTGAATTCCACCGTGTTCTCTCCCAACGACGATGGAGCAAACGTACTGACCGCGAGTGACGACGGTACTGTCAAACTGTGGGACGCAGCGACAGGTAACGTGGTCAGGACGTTCACGGGCCATACCGGCGCTGTGAATCGTGCGGTGTTTTCCCCGGACGGTTCATTTGTGCTGAGTGCATCGAGTGACGGCACAGCACGCCTGTGGGACAGGGAAACGGGCAAGAAGCTGGTTCAGTATGAGGGACATGAAGAAGCCGTCCTCGCGGCACACTTCTCGGACGACTCGCAATTCATTGTGACGGCCGGAGCCGACGACACGGCTCGCGTCTGGGATCGCGAATCCGGTAAGCCACTTCCGACCGGTGAGGATAATGAACGTCCGGGAGTCCTGTCGGGCCATACGGCTCGTGTGACGTCCGCCGCGTTTTCACCGGGCGACAACCCCACGCGAGTGGTGACGTCCAGCGAGGACGGGACGGTCAAGTTGTGGGAACTTGCTTCGCAGAAGGAGATTCTGACACTCGACGGCCACACGCGCGAGGTCACGTCCGTGGCGTTCTCGCCAGATGGAAGTTCGGTGCTCACCAGCAGTCAGGATGGTCGAGCCATTCTGTGGCTGACCACACCGTGGGAGCAGAAGGAACCGCCCGCACAGGTCGCGGCAACCGACGAGCCAGAATGAACGGCCGGTCGTTCTCCGTTATCGGGCCGTTTGCAGCAGCCGGCCTTGATCAACTTGAGTACGGTCGATGGGAAAAGCTGTGACCCGGTGAACAGTACGACGGACGCCAACGGTCGACGGACGATCCGGCTGTGGCGGATGTTCCGTCTGCAACATTTAACCGACTCGCTTGCGCGTGGCGGGGACTGTGATTGGTACGGCGGTAAAATTCGCTCATCTCGAAGTAACGGTACGACGATGCAGAACGAGTCTGCTTCATCCTGCCTGTGGCCGCGATTGAGATGTACCACGAATCCGCCATCCCCGACCCGGTCGGACAAATCACTGACGAGTTGATGCAGTCGTATCAGGAACTGCAGACGATCTCGCATCTGGACCACAGTCCGCTGCCGAACTCTGCGGCTGTGATCCGCATCGCCCAACGGCTTCAGGAGCTGCTGTTTCCTGGCTATCGGCTGAGTGAGGACCACCCGCTCGCCACGACCGACTTGAGCACGATGGCACTTGTTCGCTCGCTGTTGCCAGCACTGACCAGCCAGATCAGCCGGGCTCTTTGTTACGGGGCCAATCGCAATGCGTCCGTCCGCATCCATCGACCCGAACACGACTTCGAACCGGTCGCTCATTCGATTTACTTCGGGCTACTGGAATCACTTCCAGAGATCCGCCGCGTTCTGGCGCAAGACGTTGAAGCAGCTCACGCGGCCGACCCGGCATCTCTGGCGTGCGACGAAATCGTGATCTGCTATCCCGGACTGGAGGCCATATCGGTCTACCGTCTGGCCCACCAGTTGCACGTTGCGGGTGTACCGCTGATTCCGCGTATGTTGACCGAGTGGGCTCACAGCCGGACCGGCATCGACATTCACCCGGGTGCGACGATTGGCGAATCATTCTTTATTGATCACGGCACGGGCGTCGTCATTGGAGAGACGTGTGAGATCGCCGAACACGTCACGCTGTACCAGGGAGTGACGCTGGGCGCCGTCAATTTCCCGCGTGACGAAAACGGCAACATCATTCGCGGACAAAAACGACATCCAACGCTTGAGGCTGGCGTGATTGTCTACTCGAACGCATCCGTACTGGGCGGGGAGACAGTGATTGGGGCCGGGTCAATCGTTGGAGCGGGAGCCTCCGTCATGAACCGTGCAGTTCCGCCTGGCACACTGGTCACAGTCGAAAAGCCAACGTTGCGATTCCGCGACGCTGCGTAGTCGCATATCACACAGAAGGTGCGGCGACGCCAAGAGCCTCACCCGCTCGACAAAGTGCCGTCCAAGTACCACCGTCAAGTGGCACGCCGTCACGTGTCCGTTCCGAGCGTGTCTGCTGACTGCGATCGCCCGGCAATCGAATCGTCTCAACGCCGTCCTGCCGACGGCTCGCTCGAATGGAGTCTGTCAGCCGCTTCGCCTCAGCGTGAAACGCATCCAGTCCGTGAAACCTCTCCGGATCAAATGCGATGAGCAGGACGTTGTTGCACTCGACCGTGCCATCGGGTGCGGGCGGGCAATGTCCTCCGCTCAAGCCACCAACGAGCATGTCGAAGAACAGCCCCAGACCGAATCCCTTGTAACCGCCCATGGGTAAGATGGACCCCGGCACTTCAGCAAACCGGGTGTTTGGATCGTTCGTCGGTCTGCCATCGGCGTCCAGTAGCCAGCCATCCGGAACGGGCTCGTCGGAAATCTGAGCTACTCGAATTTTTCCGTTTGCCACGACGCTCGTGGAAACATCCACGACCATTGGCTCACCGACCGTCGGCACTCCGACCGCAATCGGGTTCGTGCTGATACAGGGTTCAGATCCACCGGGTGGCGCAACACACTTCAGGACGCCGTTGTCGTTCACGGTTAGAAAACCCGCGAGTCCACGACTCGCGACCTCTTCCACCCACTCGCCGAGTCGTCCGACGTGCCCGCAGTTCCTGACGGCCGCACAGGCGACACCCGCCTGGCGCGCCATCGGCTCAAGGCGGTCAATCAGATGTCGCATCTGCACTTGCCCGAAACCAAGATTCGCATCGCATACGAGCAGACTCGAGGTTTCGGTGATGACGTCCAGCGGGACCTGGGTGCGCAGTTCACCGCGTTCCAGCAGGTCGAGGTATTCCGTAACGCGCACGACACCGTGCGACTCGTGGCCGCAAAGATTCGATTGGACCAGGCTGCCCGCCACCTGTCCGGCTTCATCAACCGGCACTCCCTTCGCGACAAAGATCGCAGCGGCGAATTCAATCAACGAGCGGGCATCGACCTTGATGGAATGATCTGCTGGCATTGGCCCATTGGTCAGCGTTTGAGAATCGGCAGGTGGTTGTTCGGAAGCTGCAGAATAATGCAGGCCATCGCAGTCGCGTATTCGTTGGAGAAGGTGCTGTCGGTCCAGCTCCCGTCGCGGCCCTGATCCCGTAGCAGCTGGTCGCGAATTCGAGGGAACCAGCCGTTCCAATGCGCCCCGCCAGCCTGATACATCGCCTGAACTGCGTAGTACTGGCCATAGAAGTAATGCGGATCAATAAACCCGCCAGGCCGCTGACGCTCAAGAAAGCTCAACGCCCGAGTGATCTCGGGGCCCTCGTACACGCCGGAACTGTACAACGCCACAAGCCCGGCAGCTGACCGTGCGAATTGACTGCGACTGCGACGAACCAGTTGATAACGAAATCCGCCGTCGTCGTTCTGGCAATCCTTTACGTACTCGATGCACCGCTCGACGGTGTCCTTTGGCACGAAGATTCCGCAATTCCGGGCAGCACGCAGGGCCATGATCTGGCAAACGGTCACAGAGACGTCCGCTTCGCTCGGCTGGTTTTCGTATCGCCAGCCGCCTTCTTTGTTCTGACAGTCAATAATCAGTTGGGTCGCCTTCTTAAGTTTGTCACGAACGTCCCGCCTGGAAGACATCCCGTAAATCTCAGCCAGATACAGCGTCGCGAACCCATGCCCGTACATGGGCCCGTGCGACTGTCCTTCAGACACGTTGATGTATCCGCTGGACTTGCTGGCTTTCAGCGTGAAGTCGGTCGCGCGACGAATTGGCACCCCATATTGTCCGCGACCGGGTGTACTGCCCGACGACAGCCACGCGAGACCCGACAATGAGACGACCGCGACATTGCGGCCATATCCACGCCCGACACCGAAAGCACCATCGTCGGTTTGCCGAGCGGCAAGCCACTTCAAACCCAGATCGATCCGCTCCAGAGTGGCAGCATCCAGAAACCGCGTGCCACTGGTTTCGACGCGATCAGGAATGTCCGGCTGCGCAACGGCGTGTGCCGAAATCACCAGGGTACACAGGAATGCGACAGTCCGGACCAGATTCATCAAAAGACATTCCCTTGACCGCGAGAGTGAGTGGGGCCGCCGACACGAGCACGTGCGTCGACGCCGAAGGTGATCATATCCAATCTGAAAGTCGACGCAGCACCCGAAATCAAATCAGCCGTCCCTCAAATGTTCTGTATCTGGCCGGCTGGCGAACCACGCGAAATAAATGCCCACGACAGCCCCCGCGCATGCGAACACTCCACCTGCTGCCCCAAGTACCAGCGGCCAGCGTTTCAGAGAAAACGGGCTGCGGCTTTGTGGCCAGCTCTGGTCAGGATCATCCCGGCGGTAATCGATTGAGATCGTGCCGTTGCGTACGCCTGGAGTGAACAGGGCGAGCTGTTTCTTATGCTCGATTCCGTCGGAGTCGCGGTACATGTACCAGGACGTCAAGGACGTATCGTTGCGAGCCACCGTGGCGGTTGTGGCAATCACCTCTGCACGCCTCTGATGTTGTGTTTGGTTCACGGAGTAGCCCGCAAACATCATGGCCGCACCAGCAAGGCCGACGGCAATCGAAGCGGCAAGCTCGGAACGCATACTCGCGGGTTCTGAATGACCAGCCATACGGCATCCGTTGACCGTCAACGCGATTGAACTGTCGCCTGTCGGTTACAGCAACTCGGTCAGCACTCGCCCATCGTTGACGATTGGCACGGGGCGACCTTCGGGAGTGTAGAACTCCTCGCCGCCATCGATGCCCAGGCAGTGGTACATCGTGGCAGACAGGTCCGCCGGGCCGACAGGGTCGGTAGCCGGGCGTTCCCCGCGCGGGTTGGTGGCTCCGATAACTCGACCGTGCTGAATGCCGCCACCGGCCAGCAGAATGGTGTTGGACGGGCCCCAGTGATCGCGTCCCGCCTGTTTGTTGACTCGTGGCGTGCGACCAAATTCACCCATGACGCAGACCATGGTTGTGTCCAGCATGCCGCGATCTTCCAGGTCTCGCAGCAGCATGGGCAACCCGCTGTCGAGATGTGGCAGCAGGTCGTTCTTCAGAACTTCAAAGTTGTTGTAATGCGTGTCCCAGTTCGTGTGATCAATCGTCACACAGCGAACGCCGGTTTCCACCAGACGACGGGCCATCAGGCATGACTGGCCCAGCGAGTGCCGACCGTACGCGTCGCGGACATCAGCCGACTCGGCGTCAATGTCGAATGCGATCTGGGTGGCCGGTGACGTAATTAGATCGAACGCCTTGCGCTGGAATGTGGTCAGGGTACGGGCGTCGGTGTTTGCCGCGACCTCGGCACTTTTCTGGTAGCGATCGACGGTCTTCAGAATCTCCCGCCGCGCATCCAGACGATCCGAGCTGACAGCCAGCGGGGGGACAAGATCGGGGACTTTGAAGTCCGGAGCATTCGGATCCGCTTCCACAACGAATGGAGCACAAGTTGAACCCAGATATGCTGGCCCGCAGGAACGATGCATTTTGGGCAGGCATACGTAAGGCGGCACCGAGCCGCGCGGACCGAGTTTCTTCGCGATGATCGATCCGTGTGCGGGGTAATGGTTGTTGGGCTTCAGACTGGAATTAAAGCCCGCTCGCGGGAAGTACCCGGTCAGCATGAAGTGATCCGCTGCTCCATGGCCGGAATTGTGATGCGTGAAATTCCGCAGCAGCGAGAATCGATCGGCCACCTGCGCAAGGCCCGGGATGTGTTCGCACAACTGTAAGCCCGGGACGACCGTGTCGATCGGATCGAATTCTCCGCGGAATTCGGCAGGCGCATTCGGTTTCAAATCGAGCGTGTCGATCGTACTCAGGCCGCCCTGCAGGAACAGGATGATCAGAGAGACATCTTCTTTGCTCGTGTCGACTCCGTGCTGCTTCGCCGCTTCAGCAGCCAGAAGCTGCGGCAGTCCGATCGAGCCCGTCGCCGTCCCCGCCACTCCGATGCGGAGCATGTCTCGTCGGTTCATTCCGTCACAGTACTTTTTGCGTCTTTTCATCAGTGTTCTCCGCAGCGCACTATCAGTTTGCACGCTGACGTCTGTTTCAGAGGCTTTCGTACCCGTCACCGAATCTCATCGGCCGGTGACGTGCGGCTTATCCAGTAGAGCTGTTTGTGGTCGTGCGACTCAAGTTCAGATATCCGCTGCCGAGCCGAAGTTTCAGGCCAGCCTGATTCGGCAAAGTCGGTCCTTTCGGAACACTCAGTGATTGAACAGAAACTCCACCGTGTTCATGAAGCTCCAGGCGACGTCCTCGACGGCCTTGCGGCGGTCCGTTGCCTGGGCCAGATAACGGCTGACCGAATTCCGTTCTTCATCGGATGGACGTCGACTGTAAAACGTCAGGTAGAGTTCCTCGACCAGTTGGTCGTTGTCAGGAATCGTCTGTGTGAGTCGGGCGAGCTGGCCGCCGTCGTCACTCAGCTTGGACTGAATTTCCGGAGAATTCAGCACGTGCAGCACCTGAGCCACACTGGGCTGAGTGGCCCGCTCGCATTCGCAGGCAGACGCTCGTGTCGGACGGCCGAACAGACTCAGGAAATAGTGCGGCACCTGACTGTCCCAGAGCTTGATTGCTCGAACACCCGATGGCACACCGCGGAATTTCTCGCCGATGCCTGTCACCTGGCAGATCATGTCGAGCCGAACTTCCGCATCGAGACGCCGAAACAACGCGCGCGAATAATTCTGCTCGTCCCGCTGGTTCGATTCGACTGGCGTTGAGGAAAGCTGATACGTGCGCGAGGCCGTGATATCGCGAATCACTTGGTGCATGTCGAAGCCGGATTCGACAAAGTGGGCGGCCAGTGCGTCGAGCAGCGCAGGATTCGTCGGCGGGTTTGTGAGTCGCACGTCATCGACCGGCTCAACGAGTCCGCGGCCGAGGAAATGTGCCCACACGCGATTGACGATGTTGCGGGCAAACCATTGATTGTCTGGGGACGTCATCCACTCGGCAAACAGTTGGCGCCGATCACCCGAGGGTGTTGTCTCGGGCATTGTTTCCAGGAGCCCATGCGCCTGCACCACCTCACCACTCCGCGGGTGTTTTGTCGTTGCCTTCCGATTGGCAATCAGAAGTTCGCCAGCGGGACTCTTTTTGAAACTGACCTGTGTGAAGAACGCTTCCATTCCGTAATAGTCGTGCTGGGACCAGCGATCGAACGGGTGGTGGTGGCACTGGGCACACTCGATGCGTACTCCAAGAAAAACCTGAGAAATGGCCGACGCGGCTTCGCCAGGTTTCTTCAGGACCTTGTAGATGTTGCCGCCCGGGTTTTGATTCAGCGGTCCAGACGCCGCGACGATTCCTCGCGCGAACTCGTCAAACGGATTGTTCGCGGCAAAGCTGTCGTGAATCCACTGGTAGTAGCTGTAGGCGGGTTTGTGCCCCAATGCCAGGCGGTCAACACGCAGCACGTCCGCCCACTTGAGAGACTGAAAGTCCGCGTATTCAGGTCGTTGAAGCAATTCATCGACCAGTTGGCTGCGCTTGTCAGCCGACTGATCGTCCAGAAACCGGCGCACTTCTTCCGCGGTCGGCAATGTGCCGATGATGTCGAGGTATGGTCGGCGGAGAAAGTCGGCGTCGGTACTCGGTGGAGACGGTTTGATATTCAGCTTGCGCCACCGAGCCTGAACCAATTCATCGATGTAGTTATTCACCGGTTGCGCCGGGAACGGCTTGCCATCATCGGGCTGTGGAATCATCGCTCGGAACACATCAACCGCTCCCATGTAGCTGGCCATGATGGCGGCCTCACCGGGATTTTCGTCGACCGTAACCAGGCCGAATTCGTCGACTCGCGCCAGAGCTTCGACGTTGGTCTGAAATTTCGCATGATGAGTCACGTCGACCTCGCGACCGTCGCTGTAAGTGGCCGTTACCTGAAGCTGCTGCGAGGACTTCATTCGCAGACGACGTTCGTTGGGCGTGACTCGCAGTGAGACAACTTTTGGAGCATCCGATTCGCCGAGCGGCGCTCCGGCAGCAAGCCAGTCACGCAGTACACGAAATTCGCCCGAGCCCTTACGGATGCGAATACCGCCACCATGAGGCATGCCACCGGATGCTTTCAGCAGCAGCAGGCTTTGATCGGGAATGGGCAGCACGGTGCGACGGCCGCGACCTTCCTGAACCAGGGCCGAGTGGTCGGCTTCCGGAGAGAATCCAAAAATCGACAGCTTGAATCCGTTCTGTCCCTCAGCCTTACCGTGGCACCCTGACGCGTTGCACCCGAAGCGGCTGAAGATCGGGATGATGTCGTTCTCGAAGTGAAACTGGCGCACCGACTGCGATCCGGACACCATGACGGGCACTTTAAACGTCCGGCCAGCCGCCGTGACTTCAATCACGGTCTCGCCATCATGTTTCCCCTGGACAAGTCCGTTCGGGGACACAGCGGCGATTTCAGAATCGAGCGAACGAAACGTCGCGTCGCGAGTCAGGTCCGCTGACAAACCGCTTTCGACATGTCCATCAACCAGAAGCTGCCGACGGGAATCCGGTCCAGCAAGTTTGATGGGGGAAGGGACCACAGCATCCGCAATCGGTGTGTCGTCCGCTTGCAGATCATCTGCAGCACACGACATCCCGATGATGCAGAGGACAACAACTGTTCTTCGCACTGGACGCACCTCGTATTCGGCATGGACCAACGGATAAACGATAGTTTATGCCATCGACCAACCGGAAGACGACCACGGGAGCTGGATTAGCTCAGGTGCAACGCTGAGTTCAGAGTGACGAGCTGCGGCTCGTCGCTCCTGAATCGCACGACGTTGATGCAGCAGTTGTCCTGCGGCAGCTCTTTCGCCCGGCGAAGTTCAATTCCAAGCAGGCTCGCCAGCCAGGTGCGGTTGACGACCGTGTGAGCCACAACCGCGATTTGTCGGCCGACGTTCTGACGCAGCAGGGCATCGAAAGCCGGTCCGATACGATTCAATACGTCACGGTAACACTCTCCGCCCAGATACCCGTGCGTTTCCGAATCGTCCACATAGCGCTGGTAATCGTCAGGAAAGTCGCGCTGGATCGTTGCCCAGTCGAGCCCCTGCCAGCGACCAACGTCAACCTCGTGAATCGACGCAATGGTCTGGACGGGCAAACTGTGATGGACCGCGATCGTCTCGGCGGTTTCAACGGCTCGACGCAGCGGGCTGCTGAAGACTGCGTCAATCGACCGAGAACTCAGGTAATCGGCAACTTGTGCCGCCTGTTGCCGGCCGAGTTCGCTGAGCGCGTTGTCGACTCCGTGGCCCTGCAGAATTCGCGGCCGCTTTTCGTTCTCCGGAGTCGCACCGTGGCGAATGAGATAGAGCGTTGTCTGGTCAGCCATTGTTTCGGGTCAGCTCAGTCTTCGGGTTCAGACCAGACGGGTTCCGTGTCGTCGTCGACCCAGGATTGCATCAGTTCGTGTGGACGGAATCGGGCTTTGTATTCCATCGACTGGTTCTCGTGAATCCAGTAGCCGAGGTACAGATGCGCGAGTCCCTGTCGCCGTGCGGCTTCTATCTCAGTCAAAACCGAGAACGTGCCAGGCCCAAGCGGACGCCAGTCCGGATCGTGGTAGAAGTACATGCTGGACAGACCACAGTTCGAGATATCCACCAGGCTGACACCCACCAGACGCCCCGCATCCCGATACAGAAACTCGCCGGCAAACTCGAAGCTGCTGCCTAGGAAACCGTCGGCATACTCCGGCGATGACGTCTGATGTTCGGACCAGCCCCGGCGCTCGGTCATGTCGCTGTGATACCTGTTGAACAGCTCGATGCGTTCATCGGAAACGCCGGGCGGGCCGAACGAGATGTCCACATGCTGGTTACGTTTCAAGGTCCGCCGCTGGCTCTTGCTCGGACGGAACCGATTGACGTCAACACGCAACGGTCGACATTTCGAACATGCCCGACACTGCGGCCGAAACACATAGTTTCCGAATCGTCGCCAGCCGCGTCGCAGCAGTTCGCCATAGGACTCGCTGTTCAGCTCCCATGGCACGCGGTATTCCAGACACGCGGTTTCATTCCGCAGATACGAGCACGTCGACGGTTCAGTCATGAACCGCGTAACGTCAATAATGCGAGCAGAACTCATGCGTGGCTGCTTCAGTTCGTGAGGACCGTTGTGCAGAATGGAGCATCGCACGATTTCAGCGACGAGACCAACGAAACCGCAACGCCGCGGGAAATACTTGAACCGCTCAAAACCAGGAGACTGCATTATGCGCACGCTGTCAGCCGTCGCACTGCTTCTGTTCGTGACAGGCACATCAATGGCCGGCGAACCGGAACCACCGAAGGGATTTGTCCGGCTGTTCAACGGCAAGGACTTCACCAACTGGAAAGTCCCGGAAGGCGACAACGGCCACTGGAAGGTGATCGACGGCGTCATTGACTACGACGCATCCAGCGAAGCACCCAAAGACAAGAACCTGTGGAGCGAGAAGTCGTACGGTGATTTCGTACTGCTGGTTGACTGGCGGATCAAAGAGACGCCCTACATCAACCCGCGAGTGCCCATCATTCGACCGGACGGCACACACAAGAAGGGCCCGGACGGCAAAGAGATTCGCACGTCTGTACCGGATTCCGATTCCGGAATTTTCCTGCGCGGCGAGGGTAAGTCGCAGGTCAACATCTGGTGCTGGCCGATCGGCTCGGGCGAGGTTTACGGCTACCGCATGGACAAATCGATGCCGGCCGACGTGCGAGCAGGCGTGACTCCCAAAGTGCTGGCCGACAACGATGTCGGAGAATGGAACACGTTCGAAATCACGATGAAGAGTGATCGCCTATCCGTTGAACTCAACGGTAAATCGGTCCTCAAAGAGGCCCGTCTACCCGGTATCCCTAAGTCGGGTCCGGTCGCACTACAGCATCACGGAGGCAAGCGTGACGGCGAATGGTCCAGTCCCCCGGCTCTCGTCCAGTTCCGCAACATCTACATTCGCGAATTGACGCAGTGACCCCTGTTGAGGTCGCGCGAGTCTGGCGGTATTCGGCACCGCGGAATTCGCGGCTTCGTGTGGTGGGAGACATAAAGGTTGGAACGCGACGCGTTACTCCGAAGGAACTCCGTCGACGCGAGACGTAAAGGCTGGATCAGTTGAGACATAAAGGTTGGATTTTTCCTCGCTTTGAGACACAAAGGTCGGATCCCTCTGCAGCCGTCCACTTACGAGTCAATTCACGAATGAGGCGTAACACATCGACTATCGCTGATCTTCCACCCCGGTGCCTGGTTCCAGGAAAGTGCCGTGGCGGACTGCACGAAGAAAGCATTGGTCGTCAACAGCGTGCGAAATACTTGTTGGTCGTTGCGCAACACGTGCTCAATCGACTGATCAAGATCCGTGACAAGCCGAGCGCCATCGTGATGATGTTGCGTGGCCTTGTCCTTGAATACTTCCTGGCATTTTTCGTAATCGAAGTATTCGCGGAAGAACCGGAGCAGGTGGGCGCTGACTCTTCGATCTCTTTCAAACATCTGTGTTGCTTGTTGGTGCAGAATATCTCAGATGCAGGGCGTGATTCGTCGGCACAGGCCTTTATCAGCTCAGGGCCTGTCGCGCCTCGGGGCGGGTTGGGAATTTGCCCGCGTTGTCCGGGGGCATTTCACCGAATTGCAGCGCTTCCATCACGCGGTACCACAGTTCAGCGTCGTCGAGATTGCCGATAGGCAGCCGGAGGCGGTCGAGGAGGATAGCACGCTTGGCTTTCTCCTCAGCATGACAGGAAATGCAGTAAATCCGGATGTGTCGCTGTTCAATGCTAGAGCCAGCTGCAATGACATTGTGCGAGGTCCCGGAAAACGCGGCTATGACACGAACGCGCCTCAACATCTGTCCTGACCTGCCGATTGGCCGCAGACGAATTCGCAAACTGCTGTCATCATATGGAGCCCCACACGGATCCTGTGTTCGGAGTCATGTGCAATGTTTCGTTGTTCTCTAGTGCTGATTGTCTGTGGGCTTGTGATTACTCCGTGCCGAGATTCTACGGCCGCCGAACGACGCGATAAGCAGTGGCTGATTCGATACCTCACGCAATCGATCGCCGACACGCCGCGCAATCGACGGTATTTGAGTGTGATCGATCGTGCCGAGTTACTTGACGTCGTGGATCACGAGTGGCTCAAAAGTGGCACGCGATCGAGCAGGGGACGCGGTCAGGCCATGCGGATCGGCCAGTTGGCGTTTGCTTATCGAACGAAGGGAACTCGGTGGTACCAGCATTCCCGACTGCTGAATGATGTGCGCGCGGGATTGCGCGGCTTCGCAGCCCACCAGGTCGACAATGGCCGCTTCGTCTGGCCGGAAGAACACCGCTGGGAATTCCAGGCCCACGAGCACGTCTGGCGGATGCAGCCACTACTCCTGGCCTATCTCTGGGTAAAAGACGAATTGTCGCCAGCAGAACGCGCCAGGTACGAAACAGTGTTCCGCCGTGCGGGCGAGTATCTGATCGCCAATCCATTAACTCAGGCCAACAATCGGGGCGCCGTGTGGTGCGCGGGGACCGCGTTGTGTGGGCTCTACTTCGAAGACCCGCGTTACCAGAAGCTGTTGCACGAGCATGCCGGAGGACTGATGCGGACGATGGTCAACGAGCAGGGTGAGGTCCTCGAGTCGCAGGGAGGCATCGGCCCGGATGGGAACTACACGTACGTCGGTTGTGCCTATGTGGCTTTCTATCGCTTGCTGTCCGGGGCAGATGACCTGGACGAGCGACTGAGTCGCGCTTGTCGCTGGTTAACTCAATATGCCTGTTGCAGTGGTGATCTACTTGCGTCCGGCGGATCGGTGCGCATGGCGGATGACGTCGGCGACGTCATCGCCGCAGTCCCGCTTCTGGAACGTTACGCGACAGACGATCCATTCTTCGCGTTTGTGTCTGACCACTATTTCGAATCGCAAGGACCCGGGAGTTTCGGTCGCGGTGGTCTGGTCGTCCATCCGCTGATCTGGGCCATGCTTGAGCCGCGACGAGTCAAGCCTGCCAGGCAGCCACCCGACTGGTACATCAATCACACGGCGATGTACAACCACAGCGGAGTTCAATACGTGCTTGTTTCCCGACCGGTGTATAAGACAGGCGTGGCCTTTCGCGGTTTCTTTCGTATGAAGGGACTGCAGACATTCTCGGTGGCTGGAGACAAGCCGCTCATTCAGCACGACGGACGGCGGCTCAGGTCTCATTCGCATACCAGCGCAGGCGGAATCGACACTGGCTGGGATAGCGTTTCGCATCTTGACGAGGGTCGTGACGTTTGGTTGAAGACCTGGCCGGCACCGTCGCAATGGAGTGCGCAACCACCAACGACTCTGATTACGCGTCGTGAGAGACTTTGGACCTGTTACGCGTTCACTCCCGCTTCAATGTTAGTGGTCTATGGCGGTGTCGACGGTCCTTATCAATCGGTCTGGACAATTCCCAACGGAAAGATCGACATCGACGCTCAGGCACAGGTCATCCGGGCTGAAGGCAATCGAGCCACGATTCGCTATTTGCACGGCACGGCGAAAGTACACCAGGAAGAGGGCGTGTCCGCTGTTCGCGTCACCGCCGACCGGGGTCCCGCCGTCTTCGGCTTCTCGGGTGATACTCTACGTTTAGGAGAATACGACCCGGCGGACGCGTCGCTCACGTTCTCCGACGCCGCCGGTCAGTACCGTCTGTTGCTAAAAGACATGTTGAATGCCGATGGGAATGTCGATCGGACGGTGGGCCAGCGACTGGTGGTTTCCCAGGCAAGGTCAGTTGCGCCGCTTGTTGCAGAAGTCATGGCACCTGCAGAGTAGCTAAACAGACGCGATGCCTGTTTGGATAGATTACGATTAGCCCGTGAACGTCGGTGCGATTTCACGAATTCACTGTTCCGGGCGATAACATAATGAAAAACGCTGTCAGGCTGACGTTGTTAGTACCTGCTATGCTCATGGCACTCGCGGGAGACTCTCATGCCCAGAAGCGACAGACTGTAAGGCTGAACAATCCCTTCACCGCTTCGCACCGGCTGCAGCCGGTCCGTTCCGTCTTGACCATAACGAAAGACCTCTTGCCGAATGGCGAAGCCATTACGATTGAGTCGCTTAACCGGTATGTCGGCTTGAAAGATGAGGCCAGCGGAAAGCCGATTCGCGTTCAATGGAGCGACTTACAGTCCACTGCCATCAATGAAACTGTCCAGGCGACCGCAAACTACATCGTGGACTTGCCGGCCGAGACAGTTCGGACACTGAAGTTGACAGGGCCGCTGCGGGACCTGCTGCCCGCAGAAGCAGCCATCTCGGTTGAAGTCGATAAGAAACAAAAGGCTGTCGAAGTGCGAACTGGTCGGCTTGGTGTTCGGCTGGCCGGGGAAGGTTCGCAAAGCCCGCCATTGCTGGCCGTCTGCAGACTTCCGAACGCAACGGGGTCCGGCCAGTCTGCAAATCTGCCGTGGCGCGGACGCAGTGTCTTCGTCAACACGCCTGTGCTGGAAGGCATGACCGTTCAACGTAGCCAGACCGGTCCTGTCTTTTACCGGCAAACCAACACTTACCGGTTCGCGCTGGGCACGGTCTACAGTTGCAGTGTCACATGCTGGGCTGGCTTCGACTACCTGACAGTCGAAGAGAGCGTCGACGGCCCCTCAAGCGAGCACATGCGATGGATGTTCGATCTGGGAGACTGGCCGACTCACGTTTATACGGCTGGACATGGAGCGACCCAGAAGCTCGTCTATCGCCGTCACTCGTCGGCGTATCTGGATTTCCCGCTTGCCGAACTGAATCCAGGCAAAGAGTTTCTGTGGTTACCGAATTATCTGATCTGGTCCCGCTTCGAAGAAGCTCTGCTGGCGAACTTCGTCCGCAGTGCAGCCGGACCCGATGGCAAGCCACCCTTTGACGCCGACATGCTCACCATCTTTCAGACTCGCCGCGGCGAGTGGGAAGACTGGATGTGGGCGGCCCGTGCCCGCAGGCCTTTGGGTGACACACCCTGGCGACCGTGGAGCCAGCGACGCTGGTGGGGCAGTCGGTACAGCACGATTCGCGTGGCGCGCAACGGTCACCAGAAATCAGGTGCGCTGCTCAAGTTCAGCCTCACCCCGGGAACTCGATCATGGGGACTGGCCGTCGGCGATTCGTCAACGCTTCCGCCGGCACGAAAGATGGTGTTCGATGCGCCGCTACCGTCGTACATCAAGACGGCTGCGGGCGAAGTGAGACTGACAGAACTGCAGCACTTCGTTCTTGATTGGCGTGTCGACCCGAAAGTCGAACACCCGCGGATGGACCTGACGCCTGCCACGCTGAGGACGATGCGGCAGAAAGCAGGAACGGATCCGTATTTCGCCACCGAGTTAGCGCTTCTTGAAAAGAACGATGCCTTGCGGGCTGTCCTGGAGAATGACCGTAAGGCAGCCGGAGCAATTGCGCGCGGCATACTTGGTGACATGAATACCCGTTTCAACTTTCCACTCAACGATGGCTTCGAATTCTCGTCTCACTTAACCCCCGTGGGAATTCGACCGGTCTATCAATACACGACTAAGATCGACCTGCTGCTCGGTGGGAAGAATCTACTCGAACCAGAGCTTCAGAAGCAGTTACGCGAACGATTTGCGTTTCTGGCCTATCTGCTGGCCGATTCTTCGTTCATGGCCCACAAGTACAATGCGGGCCATACGAATTTCGATGCCGACCGTTACGTGACGCTGGCCGGCATCGCAATGCTGTATCCGGAGCATCCACATTCACAACAGTGGCTCGACAGCGCGGTCGGTTCGCTGCGGGAGGCGATGCGAATCTATGTCGTCCCTAAGAGCGGGAAGTGGGCCGAGAATCTCGGCGGCTACTACAACTGGTCCACCAATATTATCGGCGGCCTGGCGAACGCGCTGAAACACACAGGCTCGGCAGACCCCTACGCCTGGCCCGCGTTTCAGGATTTGTGGCGCTGGGGACTCGTCACCGGGCTCCCTCCAAAACCAGCCATCGGAACGATTGGCAGTGACACCGTGCCTGGCAATTTGACCCGAGTGCGGCAGACGCCCGGGATCGGCGACAACGGCGGCGATGGCGGGTTAGGTGTTCACGGCGGCTTCGCGCTGGCTGGCGCGAACATGCTTGAGCACAATCCAGAATTGGGTCGGCAATTACTCTGGTTCTGGGATCAAGGTGGGCGCGTTGGTTACGGGCACTACCCCTATGCAATGTTCTTCGGATTGACCACTGAGCACTTACGATTGGCTCGCGACCGTCAGTCTTCGCCAAAGTTCCAATCACGGGTGCTACAAGGCTACGGCAGCATCTTCCGGACTGATTTCGGCCAGCCGTCTGAAAGCTACCTGCTGTTTAAGTGCGGGCCGGGCGGGTATCGCTATCACGGCGAAGAGGGTAGCTTCGTGTTGTTCGGACAGGGACAGCCTCTTTCATTGGATGGTGGAACCAGCTTTCGGCCCGAGCAACACAGCACGGTTACTTTCGGCAAGGAGAATGCAGGGCTCCTCCGCGGTCGCATCGTGCAGTTCGAATCCACCCCCCAACTGGACTACAGCTGCGGACGATTCCCTGGCACGCCGGAACAACTGCCACAAACAACTTCAAAGCCAGGATCCATCGATAGTGTCGCCGGGTTCTATTCCCTTATCGCACCGGCAGACGGCATATCCGACGAGAACATGCAAGCTGCCAGGCGGGCTCTCCATGAAGAGGGCGACGTCATGAGCCGTCAAATCCTATTTCGCAAGAACGATTATGTGGTGATTCGCGACCACATCGATTCGGTACAAGAGGCGCAGTGGCGCTTTCTGTTGCTGGCCGAGAAGCTAATTCCGTCGAAACGAGGTCTCGATGCGCGGGGCTGGCTCGACGTGGACGTGGCGGTTTCGCTATTTCAATTCAAACCGGGTTCCAACACGTTGCAACCGGTCTCCACTCAGCGAATCGTCATCGATGCGCAGCCACTGAAACAGCAACGCATGACGTTGCCCCTGTCGCCGGGAACGGGTGTCGTTGCGGTCATTGACTTTTTTGAACGGGGTCAGCAACCGTGGCGCGTTGAGACAAAGGACGCTGCGGTTGTGCTCAAATCGCCGAAGGGAGACACGTCGGAAATCGTCGAACTCTCGGGTGACACTCAACCGCACGCACGCTGGCGGCAATTCGACGGCCCCCAGGAAGTCGCCGCCTGGAGTAGTTCCCAATACGACGACCCGTGGGCTGTGACACGAACAGCCGTCATCCAGGACAGCAACGTGTATGTCTCCGGGCCGCCCACACACAGAGATGACCGTGCAGATGTTCTCGTGTGTCCGATTGGCAGGGCTGGTCATCCAGCGCAAGCCCGCGCCGACCTGGGACGCTATCAAGAGGGCATCGCAGCACTGCAGGGAGCCGGTTACTCGAGCATGCTGGTATTGGGTCGGCAACACCTGAGTTCGATCGAACCTGATCAGTCCGGTGGCCTGCATTACAGGGGCATTCGAGACGCAGGAACGTCCACTGCCATGACCGGGCGTGTCGAGCAGGTTCTGCGAAACAAGCTGCCATCGCAAATCGCACTTGTTCGGACGGGTGATGCGGCGCGGCACCAGATGGTCTCGTTGATTGGACGCCGTACTTTGTCTCAATGGGCGGGCTATGCTGTGCACGAGATCACAACCGCAGATGTCATCGCCGGAAGACTGAAGGGGTTCGACGTCGCAGCGTTGTTACAGACGACGGCGGACGAAGTCAGCGGTGACGTGCAAAAGAGCATCCAGGACTTTGTCGCAGCGGGCGGAACATTGATATGCGACCTGCCGACTCTCCCAGCTGCGGACAGTGACGGGACGGCTTCTGACTGGTCCAGACTGGCTGGCCTGATTTACTCAAAACCCAACCCAAGAGGCCGCTTCGCGATCACCACTGAGAGACTTGGGTATGTCGAACTGCGAACTGCCAACGCAGAGATGTTGAAGCTAAGTGGTGGCAATGACCTCGGTCACTGGTTCATTCAGCCCGCGAAAGCAGCCAGTGTCGTGCGGGACGTCAGTGGTCGCAGCACGGTGGTGACGCACCCGTTTGAAAAAGGTCATGTCGTCACGCTGTGTTTTCGTTTCACGACGGTTGGAGTCGACGCAACCAACCAGGCTCATTTCGCGAAACTCCTTCGTGGCGTTCTGACGGGGCTGCACTTCACACCACTCGTTCACACAACGTCGCTTGAAATGACGATCCTTCCTCAGGACGAGGGTGGACTATTGATCGGACTTCGCAATTACCGCGCCGACACAATTCATACTCCCTTACGCCTGCCACATCACAGTACACCTCGCATTACTCCCGTTTACGTCCCATTCGGTGGTTCGGTTGCCGTCGACCGCATCGTCCTGCCTCCGAGAAGCTGGATCGTTTTCGGCGTAGAGTGACCGTGCATCGCGACGTCAGGGGGTTGTGTGCGAAACTCGATCGACCAGTTCGTCGCTGCAGAACGCGCGTCCTGGCGTTTCTGCTCGAAGAATTCGAGTCCGTCACATAAACTGTCGTTGATGTGTGCGAGTTCACGGAAATGTAACATTCGGGATAACGTCGAGGATCAGCATGCGGTTTGCCATGAGTATTCTGGTCGGCCTGATTCTGGTTGGCGGACCAGACCTGTCGGCTCGCGAGCTTCCCAGTCGGGTCGACTTTGCCCGCCACGTTGTCCCAACGCTTTACCGTCTGGGATGTAGCGCCGGCACCTGTCACGGTGCGTTTTCAGGCCAGCAGGGATTCCGGTTGTCGCTGTTCGCATCACGACCGGAAATCGATCACGCCAACATCCGGGGCGCGATGGGTGGGCGGATCAATGCCCTGCACCCTGATCAGAGTCTGCTGTTGCGAAAGCCATCCGAGGACGGAATCGGACACGGCGGTGGGCAGAGGTTCGAGATCAACAGCGATGAATATCGGCTGCTACGGCAATGGCTGGTTGCAGGCGCAGTGTTCGAACGCGGGACCACACCGCAAATCGCCAACGTGCGAAGGGCGTGATCCCTTTACGTGGCGGTGGTTATGCTGACGTAAGTTGTTGTTGAGTGTGAGTTTGCCGCGTTGGCGGCTGGATGTCGCGGGGGGACTTCATTTCCTGTCCCATGTCCGGG
>Ga0114999_10001444_pt1 | contig 32980 bp, 27 predicted proteins | sample ArcticOcean_MG_C_3_FD_89820 | JGI IMG/M metagenome (GOLD analysis project Ga0114999, IMG submission 89820) | Marine microbial communities from western Arctic Ocean - ArcticOcean_MG_CB8_126 | ecosystem: Environmental > Aquatic > Marine > Oceanic | place: Arctic Ocean: Canada Basin | collected...
AGTATGAAAATAATAGAGATGACTATGAATCTTATGTCATTATTTATTATGGCGCAAAAGACGGCTTTGATCGCAGTCGCCGTGTCGCTATCCCCGCTTATGGACGTTCACTCAGTATTCAACTTGCCGACTACGACAAAGATGGATGGCTCGATATCGCCGCCAATTCTTATCAGAAAGTCGGAGTGAGGATATTTTATGGAAGTGATAAGGGATACTCTGTCTCACGCTCCGTGAATCTCGATGCCCCCGCGGTCTCTGATCTGGAAACGGCTGACCTCAATAATGATGGCTGGCTGGATATCGTTGCCTGTGGTTATCGGGATTTTGTAAATATCCACAATGACATTGGAGCTCTCATTTTTTGGGGTGGTCCGACGGGCTTCAAGGAATGGAACAGTCAATGGCTTCCCGGGTTTACACCCCTCGGGCCCGTAATCGCCGACTGGGATAGCGATGGGTTTCTCGACCTGTTTTTTCCCTTCTATCATGGAGATTTATCGCGTGAAGAGCAGCCGTGTTACCTGTTTTGGGGAAGTGCGAATGGGTTCAGTAAGCGAGGGCGAACCCATCTCTTTAATGATTCAGGCGCTGATGGCTTAGCTGCCGATTTCAATAAAGACGGATTGCTCGACCTGATGGTCGCTAACCACACCATAGACGGCGACCACAATACGGCATCGAAGATATTTCTAAATGACGGTAATCGATTTGCAAAACCGCAGATTGATACGGTTCCGACGCATGGCCCGCACTGGATGTATAACTCGGACATGGGACATATTTACGACCGTTCCTGGAGACAGATCTATAAATCTTCAATCTTCAGTTATGAAGAAAAAGCAACGAAGGGCTCACTGAGTTTCGCTGCAGCTATACCGGAGGGAACCCAATTAAAATTTGTTATCCGTTCAGGAGCTGATAAAGATAATTTAAAAGGAAATCCCTGGCAATCAGTTGAAGCGGGAGAATTAAAACTCAAGGAAACAGATCGTTGCTTTCAATATAAAGCGATATTCATATCCGATAATGGCGACCGCTTTCCAACGCTTGATAAGGTAACGATTAAGATTTTATAAATCAAAAATATTGCACCTTATCAGATAGAAATTCCCTCAAATAAAGAAACTGATATATTCAGGACTGGCAGATCAGCAGCCTGACCTCTTTTGACTTTCTTTCAATCCCCTCCTAGGGATTTTCACCCCGTCTTAACCTCGCCTCGATGTCATCCAGGCACGGCATCAGATTGGCAATGCTATCGATAACGTAGTGGGATCCACGCTGGTACATGGTGGGGTAGATGCGATCCCGGTGTTTTTGTTTTACCTCGTTGGAGAAGGTTTCCCATACTTCGAGCGGGACACCCACCTCATTGCCGGAAATGGCCAGCCCAACTGTTCACTTAAATGCATAGGATGTTTATCTAGTAGATCCCGAACATTATCGTCCTCCGTTAATAGTCGCTGCTTAATAGCAAAATATTCAACTGGGACCTTAAGTTGCTGGTGCAAATGTGCCGCAAGTCCCGGCACTAATGAAGACAATCCTGTTATTAATGCGCGTTGGGGGTATTCTTTTTGTGAACATTGAGTATAACTTGCAATTGAGCGGGTAATTTCATTGCCCAATCGACTGCAAAATGTCCGAGCAGATTTCTGTAATATGGGATCAAGGAATTGATTTCCAGGGTTTCCAATAGCTTCCGTAAATTTCTCGCACTTTCGCGATTCAGATAAAATAAACGGCTCGTCCATTTCATCAGCAATATATTGCGATAGAAAGTTTCCACCTAGTGCGATGGACCGAAGATAAAATTTCTCAGAATTGATATAAATTAAATTTGTCGATCGCGCTCCAATATTCAGGAGCAAAGTGCTTCCAGTTACATTAGGGTATGCAAAACGGAATGCATTATAGTCCAGTATTGCAGAAGATCTAATCGCTGGAGGATTTAACCCTAAAGCGCATACCCGTTCACAAATTTCCTCTATCCACTCTTTCTTAACAAGAACGATCAATATCTCCTCTTCTACTTCGTCTTTTCTTATGACATATTGGTCCCATACTACTTCAGAGAAGTGATCGGGAATATTCTGTTCTACTTCGTGAGCCACAATTTGATATTGGTGGGATTTCTCCACCACGGGCACGCGGACGATCTTATGTAGGAAAAAACAGGAAGGTAATATTAGTACAGGGTCGCTTCTGTACTTATTTTCTATTAAAAGACGGGGTATGGCCACTTCAATTGCAGGTAACCAATCATCTCTCTGAGTGTAGTCATAATCCAGATTCTCAAATGAGAGATTCTCCAGGATTACCGTACCTGAGAATTTACTGGAAAATATTGCAGCTGAAACATGAGTCGAACCGCAGTTAATTATCAGCTGCTTCCCAGTTTTCATTATGATGAATAGGATTCGTAAAGACTAATTATACTCGCGATAATAGGATGGAGACTCCTCCAACTTTTTACGCATATTGTAGAAAGGGGTATGATATATCGGTTGTAACACACCGGCATTTTTTGCTGCTTCTGATGCTACGCGTGCTTTAAAATTAAAAAGCCGCGATGGGTCACTTAGCGTAGGCGATATATTTTTCTCCCCCAATGACAAAGGAGTCCCTTCCATCTCAATTTCCACGAGATAGGCAAAGGGATTGAGACCGATCCGGTCGCGTTGAATTATTTCAGGTGGTAGATAAAAATAACTGATTCTCTTATTTCCCTTCTCAAGGGATATTATTTTTACCGTCGACTGAAAATATTGGAACTCTTTACCGGAGATAGCATTCACCTTATAACATAGGTTTAGCCTGACTCCGACATTATTAAGGAAACGGGGATTCAACGTGTCCATCCCTGGAATTCTCCTCCCTTCAAGTTCGATCGCTATTTCATACCAATCAATTAAGCCAAGAACATTTTCACGACCGAATTTTACGCGATTCACTTTGATCGGGGCATCCTCAGAATAGCTAATACTGGGTATAAAAAATAAAACGATCGTGATAGATAATGAGAGGAGCAAAGATTGACCTGCGAAACATCGAATCTTTGCATTAACTTTTCTCGCGGGCCATAACGGCACGGGTATTCTCACTAGCCCGTAATTCGCGGGCGGTTAGCGACCGGAGTAAGGTAATATTGCTTTCAAAGAGTTGGAATAAGATAAATTCCGAATACCAGCTGATTGAACACGATTGGCCCATATTTCAGATAACGGCATTCGGAATGTTTATTTAAGTTGATTTTATAGTTTTTATAAAGGTAGACAAAGAATCTACAAAATCGATTTTCCACTTTCCATTGCTCACAGTATCCTGCAACTCATCCATCAAACCCAAAAAAAATGCTTACCCTCGATAATTTAAAAGGTATATTTGCCGCTGTCCCCATAGCAGCACAACCGGACGGCAGTTTTATTGAAGAAGATTATCGCGCGGACATTCGCACGGTATGCGAGACGGGAACGCATGGGGCCTATACGACGGGAACGACCGGGGAATGGTATGCGGTGGATGATAAAGAGTTTGCGTGGATGGTTGAGGTCTTTCTCGAGGAAACGAGCGCCTATCCAACCTTGACCCAGATTGGCTGCGGTGGCCTGAGCACCAAAGCCACTCTCGATCGGATAAAGATCGCGGTTAAAGGATCACACCGACCGGATGGATTGCAGATTCTCCTTCCTCCCTGGCAGCCGTTAACCGATGACGAAGTTCTTGATTTCTTCAAAGCCGTCGCCGATACCGCCGAGGGGATTCCTTTAGTCCATTACAATACGATGAGGAGCAAGCGCCTTCTTTTGGAAAGAGAATATGAAAAAATTCTCTCTGCCATTCCCACCCTGATTGGTTCGAAATCTGCCATCTCTTCTCTCCCGGAGTTTGTCGCTCTGCTCCGCGCCGATCTACCGATGAATCATTTCGTCGGTGGAGAATCTTCCCTCGTGCAGATGACGATTTGGGGGAGCAAAGGTATTTACAGTGATTTTATCAATTACTGGCCTCGGGCCTCTCTCAAGTTGTATGCACTATGCCAGGAGAGAAAATGGGAAGAGGCGATTGCCCTGCAGGAAAAATATATAGCCTTTGACCTGGAAGGGCAAAAACCGTTGGAAAACCGCGGATACACCGATGCTGGTTGGGACAAGGGCAAGGGAGAAGCCGCTGGATTTTTAAAATGTAAACGGTACATCCGACCGCCTCATCGTGCGATGAGGGAAGAAGATGTCATTCATCTGAGAAATGTCGGGCAAAAGTATTTTAGTGATTGGACCTAGGCGTAGCGATTGAATTTTATTCAACTCCCTGCTCTCCCGTTCTAAGTAGTGTTCGTTTCAGCGTCCGCTAACTCAGCGGATTTTTTACTTTCTACCCGTTTTGAAATGTACAGTGACATTTCATATAAGAACCCCATGGGCACGGCGAGGAGAAGGAAAGTAAAGGGATCGGTTGTCGGGGTGATAACAGCCGCGAGGACGAGGAAAACAATGATACTATAAGGACGGAAAGATTGAAGCTGAGTGGAATTAATAATCCCGATATAAACGAGCAGGACGATAATGAGGGGAAATTCAAAACTGAGTCCGATTCCCATAACCATCCACATCAACAATCCGTAATACCGGTCGGCGGTCCAAAAAACTTCGAAGCCAAACAAATGGTTAAAAAATATCGATGCCTTAAGAGAAGCCGGGACGAGGACGAAGTAACTGAATAATGCGCCGACGATAAATAAAACAAGAGCGATAAAACACCCGGGCTTGAGAGCGCGCAATTCCTTCTCTGTCAATCCCGGCGCAACAAAACGCGCGACAAAATAAAGGATGAAAGGGAGTGAGAGGGCAAACCCGCCGAGAAAAGAAATTTGCAGGATGACGGAAAACACCGCCATGGGCGAAGTTGTGATTAATCCTTCTTCCGCATTAGCACCGAGGGCGATTTGTAGTGGCCAATTAAGCAAACTGGCGAAGTACTTAAGGAATCCCATTACGAAAAAACAGGCAATGAAGAGAGCGACAATACACCGGATAAGTGTACCCCGCAAATCTTCGAGATGATCCAAAAAACTCATATCACTCTTAACAGTGGTCGCTATGTCCTCCTCCACTTTTGTGGGACTATCACCTGTATCAGATGAAGCGCCTGATTTATCGTCCTGCATGTGTGTAATTAATCGAATTCAAAAAGCTGAATATAATTGGTTGCCGTATCAAGAAAAGGTAATTCGCTCAGTTTTCGCGCAGGCAGGTTTAAATCTAAAGGAATTCATATATTCCCTCAAGGTTTGTTCCGTTGACACTTAAGGGGAAATAATCTTTTTACCTTACTTCACATTGATAAGTACCACCACAAGATTATTTACTAATAATTACGAAAATAAAAATTAATTTATCGCAAACGTATGCCTACAAAAACAAAGCGAAAAGTAGCAACTAAATCCAAAACGGCCGCTTCACAAAAAAAGAAGGTGAAGTATATTTACGATTTTGGCAAAAAAACAGATGGCAAAGCAGCGTTGAGAAACTTGCTTGGTGGTAAAGGCGCTAACCTTGCGGAGATGGCGCGCATCGGCTTGCCCGTGCCCCCGGGTTTCACGATCACCACGGAAGTCTGTACCTATTTTTATGATAACAAAAGAAACTACCCCAAGTCATTAGTCTCTGATACGGAAAAATCGGTCGCCCTGGTGGAAAAGCAGATGGGGAAGAAATTTGGTGAGCCGAAGAATCCCCTTTTGTTCTCCGTCCGTTCAGGCGCCCGCGAATCGATGCCCGGTATGATGGATACCATCCTTAATCTCGGTCTTAATGATAAGACGGTAGTGGGTCTCGTAAAGCTGACCGGTAATCCACGATTCGCCTACGATTGCTACCGCCGCTTTATCCAGATGTATGGCGATGTCGTGATGGGGGTACAATCTCGCAACGAGAACGAAGGGGACCCTTTCGAAGAGATCATGGAAAAACTTAAACATAAAAAATCGATTGAAAACGATTTCGATTTAAGCGCCGACGATCTTATAGAACTGATTAAAAGCTTTCAAATACTCATCAAAAAACGGACCGGGAAAAAATTCCCGCAGGATGTTTACGCTCAACTCTGGGGCGCAGTGGGCGCGGTGTTTGGTTCCTGGCGAAATGACCGCGCGATGGTTTACCGGCAGAAATACAATATCCCCGTTGAATGGGGAACAGCGGTTAATGTTCAGTCCATGGTCTTTGGCAACATGGGTGATACCTCGTCGACAGGTGTCGCTTTCACGCGCGATCCGGCAAATGGAGAGAAAGTATTTTACGGGGAATACCTCATTAATGCGCAAGGTGAAGATGTTGTCGCGGGAATACGCACCCCTAAACCGATCGCACAATTAAAAAAGGAAATGCCAAAGGCCCATGCCGAACTTGAAAAAGTGCGCAAGACACTGGAAAAGCACTTCAAGGACATGCAGGACTTCGAATTTACGGTGGAGGAAGGAAAACTCTATATGTTGCAGACACGTAACGGCAAGCGCACAGGCCTCGCCGCGGTCCGCATTGCGGTGGAGATGGTCAAGGAAGGGCTCATGAAAACAACCACGGCGATCAATAAAATCCCCGCCGATTCCATCTCCAGTTTGCTCGTTCCGGTATTCGACATTCAGAGTCGTAAAAGTGCCAAGCTCATCGCGACCGGCCTGCCAGCTGGACCCGGTGCTGCATCGGGTAGAGTCGTATTTACCGCCAGCGCCGCGGAAAGGTTGGAGCGCCAGGGCGTTAAAGTCGTCCTCTGCCGTGTGGAGACGACACCAGAAGATCTTCGCGGGATGATTGCCGCGGAAGGCATTCTAACTTCGCGCGGGGGTGTGAGTTCTCACGCCGCTCTTGTCGCCCGCCAAATGGGAAAAGTGTGCGTTTGCGGGGCCCACGCAATAGTTATCGACTATGAAAAGCGAACGCTTACGGCTGGGAAGACGGTAATCAAGGAAGGTGATGCCATATCTGTAGATGGCACTACAGGAGAAGTGTTCTCGGGTCATGTAGACACCGCTCCTTCGGAAATTAACCAGATTCTTGCCGGTAAACTTAAGCCGCAAAAAAGTTACACTTACAAATTATTTGCCCAGGTCATGAAGTGGGCCGACCAATATAGAAAATTAAAGGTCCGAACCAACGCCGACACTCCCGCTCAGGCAAAAATGGCGGTCGCTCTCGGTGCCGAGGGCATCGGATTGTGCCGAACCGAACATATGTTTTTCGAAGGGGACCGCATTACTTATATGCGCAAGATGATTCTAGCCAGTGACGAGGCAGAGCGCCGCGCCGCATTGAAAAATCTGCTCCCCTTCCAGCGAAACGATTTCATCGGATTATTTAAAGCTATGGAGGGCCGCCCGGTCACGATCCGACTTCTCGACCCCCCACTGCACGAATTTCTTCCCACGGACACCGCATCGCGCAATGCCCTGGCAGAGGCACTTAATGTTTCTCCAGAAGTAATCGCCGATCGCGTAAAAAGTCTGCACGAGCAGAACCCCATGCTCGGCCACCGTGGTTGTCGCTTAGGGGTGTCCTATCCGGAGATTACCGAAATGCAGGCGAGGGCAATTTTTGAAGCGGCCGCGCATGTAGTAAAAGGAAAGAAGCCAGTAGCGGTAGAACCAGAAGTTATGGTTCCATTGATAGGTTTTTCCGGGGAGTTAAAAAACCAGGTAGACATCATTCACCGCATTGCCGGGGAAGTGATGAAACAGAAAAAAGTAAAATTTCATTACCTAGTCGGGACAATGATTGAAATTCCAAGGGCCGCACTGATGGCCCACGAGATAGCTGAAACTGCTGAATTTTTCAGTTATGGCACAAATGATCTCACACAGACCACGTTGGGTATGAGCCGGGATGATTCAGGAAGTTTTCTTCCCGAATATAAAGACCTGGAAATTATTTCACAAAACCCCTTTGCCACGATCGACCAGGATGGTGTCGGCCAACTTGTTGAAATTGCATCCATTAATGGTCGTAAAGCCCGCAAAGGATTAAAACTGGGAATCTGCGGAGAACATGGGGGAGACCCGGAATCAGTTAAATTCTTCCACAAAGTCGGTCTCGATTATGTCAGCTGTTCACCACCTAGAGTGCCGGTCGCCCGGTTGGCGGCAGCACAAGCCAATCTCGGTGGTTAGTAAAATACAAGATCAGCTTTAATGAACAGCCTGAGCTGAAGGTGAATACGATTGAGAAGACATTAAGTTTAAATCAACCGCATCTTTTTACTTTAATAATGGTCTCTGCTTCAATAGCAGAGACCATTTTCTTTTCTCACACAGATTGACTAAAAGAGATATCTTCATATTATCTTAAAAATAATGAGTAATAATCTCTCCCCACTATTGCTAAAGTCCGTTGAAAGAATTGAAGGGCGCGACTTTTTAAGCGAAGTGCATTCATATGTTTGAGGTTCAGGAAAAACCTAAATTAGTAGAACGCGCATTTATTGTCGGCGTTGAATATCCCGGTGACGTACACGAACAAATCGATTTATTGCTCGACGAACTTAATGATCTCGTAGAAACACTGGAGATTAAAGTAGGCGGTAGAGAAATCGTTCGCATAAAAAACCCACGAGCAAAATTTCTCATCGGTCCAGGAAAAGCCGAGGAAATTATCCAACTCGCCCGCAAACACCGATGCGACTGTATCGTGATTGACGTAGACCTGTCACCGGGACAGCAGCGCAATTGGGAACATGAAAGCAAATCCTGTGTAATCGATCGACAGGAAGTTATTCTCGATATTTTCGCCAGCCGTGCTCAATCAAAGGAAGCCGTTCTTCAGGTTGATCTGGCGCGGATGCAGTATTCTCTCCCTCGGTTAAAACGAGCATGGACACATCTTAGCAGGCAGCGAGGGGGCGGTGTCACTCAACGTGGTGAAGGGGAAGCGCAATTGGAACTTGACCAACGCATGGTACGGAACCGTATCACGAAATTAAAAAAAGATATCGCCGGCGTAGTAAAGCACCGCGCAGTGCAACGTAAGCGGAGGCAGAAAGTACCGGTTCCGACGGCGGCTATCGTTGGCTATACTAACGCGGGCAAGTCTTCACTTTTAAATCGCTTGACTGGCGCTTCGGTGCTGATTGAAGACAAGCTATTCGCTACCCTCGATCCGACGACCCGACACCTCACCCTTCCCTCGGGACAGAAAATCCTCCTAACGGATACCGTCGGTTTCGTCAGACGACTGCCCCACCATCTTATTAACGCGTTTAAAGCCACTCTCGAAGAAGCGGTCGTATCGGATTTCCTCATTCATGTGATCGACATCACAAGCCCACAGATAGATCAATATCGAGAAACGACTTTGAATGTTCTCAAAGAATTGGGCGCGGATGAAAAACGAATTATCACCGTCTATAATAAAATCGATTTATTAGACAGTGAGCAACTGGGTGATATAAAATTAAATACAGGCACCGGCTCTTATTATATCAGCTCACAAACTGGAGAGGGAATAGATGCATTGATGAGCCAAATGGATAAATTTCTCGAAGACAGTATATCATTCATGGAGCTCCTTATCCCCCATCACCGGTATGACCTCGTATCACGGCTCCATGAGCTAGGTGGGGTGAAAAATGAAAAGGCAATAGAAGAAGGCGTATATATTCAAGGGAATGTCCCACGACTTCTTGTAAATAAATTCATGCCTTTCAAGATGCGCCCAATCAACGGGGCCTCACCCCGGATTAATGATGAGCAAATAGATTTTAAGGATACGGCACAAATAGAAGAGCGGGATTAAAATACTAAAATTCTTCGTCTACGTCCCCTATTGTCATTGCGAGGCTACTTGTCAGCCATGGCTACCGAGCGTAGCGACATCCAACATTTCATAGGCTAGAGAACTAGACAACATCAGATAGACTCCCCCTGGAATGGAAGATGTCGTCTCGCATTCGCGGACTCGGTAGCTTCGTCTTCCGCGACTGCGGGATTCTCGCAATGACAAAAGGAAAAACGGCAAACTATGGTGATTCAATAGTTTCGTCAGAGAAGACCGGGATTATAGGGCCATCATAATCGGGTCTCTTGTGTTCTGAGACGACTACGGTCCGAATTCCTCCCCTCCCCTTCCAGATCGACTCAATGCGCATCCAACGGGGCTGGCAGACATTTACGAGGTCATCCAGAATTTTATTGGTTAAAGCCTCATAGAATATTCCCTCCGAGCGATAAGCCTGAAGATAAAGTTTATAGGCTTTTAATTCGATGCAGATTGTATCCGGAATATAGGTGAGAACAATTGTCCCAAAATCAGGATTACCGGTTTTCGGACATAAAGAGGTAAATTCCGTTGCTACATGCCGTATTGTATAATCCCGGTTTGGGTAGGCATTATCAAATGTTTCTATGTCTGTGCTCATTGTATTTTAAAATCCATTCTCTATTTTACCGCCTAATGGCGCAGGTGGTTTTGCCTTTGGATCCATAAGATCAACGTTATATAATTTATGTAACTGATAGCCCGCGCGAAATGGGTTTCCGCTTTTTTTTATTTTCTCTGATATGCTTTTTAATACCTTGGGGTTTTCGCGTTGGGACCACTCGGGGTTGAGCCAGACAGGTTTGTCGTGAATATAATCACCAATTTCTTCCATCCAGCGATCGATCGTGGTTTCATCCTCGACGATTATCTTTATCTCATCAGCTTGTTCGATATTTTCTTTGAGTGGCATTTTCCACCACTTTGGACTCACCGTGACCCAGGAAAATTCTCCTTTTATTTCGAATCCTCCGCTCGTTTCCAGATGAGCAACCAAACCCATCTCTTTTAATGCCGTCGTCAAGGCGTTGAGCTCGTGAATAGCCGGCTCACCTCCCGTGATAACCACGAATTCGCATGGGTGTTCACGAGCCATCGCCGCCAACTCATGCGGTGTGTATTTATCTATCTTCTCGGGGACGTAATCCGGATGCCACGTTCCGGCCGAATCACACCAGGGACACTTTACTGGACAGCCAAATGTTCTGATAAAAAAAGCCGCTTCCCCGCTGTGCACTCCCTCACCCTGCCAGGTATAAAAGCACTCGTGGATAGGTAACGATTTCATTTCGCAAAAGAGTAAATCATTATGTTACAAGTTTTCAACTATTATCAACCATCTCGCTTACCGACGGTGCTGATGACTCATAGATTGTCGGATCGCATATTTTGGAAAGGTAAAAGGCCTCCCGTCTTTCGATGCATGTCCCGCAACGGCCACAGTGAAGTTTTCCCCCTTTGTAGCAGGACCACGTCTTTTCAAAGGGGACTTTCAGTTTTGCTCCCAGAGCAACAATATCCGCTTTTGTCATGCCAACAAAGGGACGGTGAAGCGACACCTGATGCCAGTCGGCAAGTTGAATCGATTTATCTAATGCCTGCGCAAACTCTTCACGACAATCAGGATATATCGCATGATCACCGCTATGCGCGGCATATGACACCGTGTCATATCTATGTGAAATCGCCCAACCCACGGCAACGGCGAGCATAATCATATTACGGTTGGGTACAATCGTCTGCTTCATCGACTCCTCTTCGTAATGTCCATCGGGAACCGCGAGGTCGGGTGAGGTAAGACTACTGCCGCCAAGCAAATGGGAGATGCCTTTCATATCGGCAACTTGATGTTCAACCCCTAAAGATCCCGTGATGTCTTTAGCACAATCGATTTCGATATGATGACGCTGTCCATAATCCACCGACAGCGTCTTCACTGCATGACCTTCATCCAGCAATTGATAGAGTAAAGTCGTAGAATCTATCCCCCCGGAATAAATCAGGATTGTCTGCATATATTTAAAATTTTAAATATTGTAACACCAAGGCGAATAAAATTGAATAATTTAGTGTTTTACTTCGTTAAAATAAAACAACTGCAATGCAATTCTCATAAAAGTTATAATCTTCAAGTATCAAATGGCATACTCAAGTAAGAATTCCATTGTACCAATGATAAATAAAATTTTCCTGTTTTTATTGTCTTTAATTATTGTAATGCCGGCTATCCCGAGCTTTGGGCAGAATCAAAGTGATCAACTTATTCAAACTGATAAACGTGAACAACAAAGAAAACGTGATGAAGCCCACTTTGGTCGGGAACCATCGGTTAGAACGATGAGCACTAAGAAATGGAAGAAGCCAAAAAAACCTAGAGTCGAGTTTGACGAGAAAAGCTATTATTTGGGAAAAGACATTTACGAAGATAAAATCAAACTATCTGATAATCTGGTTTCCGAAAAAGCCTTCGAAGAGCAAAGCAGAACTTTGAAGAAATTGAAAAAAAAATTGCCTGATGAAGTGGTAAATAATCTGGATAAAGCTGAATATGTTGGCCGTCTTGAAATTGACCAAATGGATGCATTGATATACTTCCTCAAAATGAGATTCAGCAAACTTTAAGGTTTATTAGTTTTGTTTTATTTATCCTAATTCCTTTCTATCTGAATACGCATACAACATATGAATAAGATTTTTGAATGTTCAAATCACCATCCCTACTCGCACTAGAGGCACACCTAAATTAAGATGGGATCAAGGAAAGATCTCTGTAATAATTTAATTAATTTTATCATTAACTTTATTTAGCTTAACTTTCAATTCAGCAACTGAGCAGTAAAGAACAGGGACAACTAATACGGTAATGATTGCCAGGATCATACCACCGAAGGTAGGGATGGCCATGGGCACCATAACATCTGATCCTCTACCGGTTGAAGTGAGCACGGGTAGAAGCGCTAAAATCGTCGTTCCCACCGTCATCATGGCAGGTCGGATCCTTCTCACACCGGCGATGATCGTAGCTTTTCTAATCGCTTCAACGTCATTGGGTTTATTTTCTTCAAATACCTGTTGAAGATAAGTGCCAATAATTACCCCATTGTCAGTGGCGATGCCAAAGAGGGCGAGGAAACCTACCCAGACCGCAACGCTGAGATTAATCGGATTTATCTGGAAAAGCTCCCGCATGTCAGTTCCCAAGAGTGAAAAGTTTAGAAACCATCCCTGGTTATAAAGCCAGATCATGATAAAGCCTCCCGACCAGGCAACGAGTATACCCGAAAAAACCATCAGCGTTGTTGCGACTTGCTTAAAACGAAAGTAGATAATCAGAAAAATTGCCAACAGCGCTAACGGTAATATTAATCGCAATTTTTTTTCCGCTCTTACCTGGTTTTCATAACTACCGGTAAATTTATAACTCGCACCCGAGGGAATGATAAGTTCACCTGAATTTACTTTTTCATCCAGGTAAGCGCTTGCTTGTTCAACAACTTCTACTTCGGCAAAGCCCGGTTTCTTGTCAAAGATAACATAGCCAACAAGAAAGGTATCCTCACTTTTAATTACCTGAGGGCCACGCAGGTAGTGAATATTCGCCAGTTGTCCGAGAGGGATTTGTGCGCCATTTGCGACGGGCACGAGAATTCTCATAATACTTTCAATATCGTCGCGCAATTCACGCAGATAACGTATGCGTATCGGATACCGTTCACGTCCCTCGACGGAAGTAGTGATTTTTCTTCCCCCTATCGCTACCTCAATCACATTCTGCACCTGGCGAATGCTCAACCCATAGCGAGCGATAGCGTCGCGATCGATCTCGATTTCCAGATACGGCTTTCCGACAACTCGATCCGCGAAAACAGTGGTTGGCTCTATAGAGGGAACTTCATCAAGCAGCTTTTCTATTTCTAACCCGATTTTCTCAATCGTTTGCAAATCCGGACCGTAGATCTTGAGACCCATAGGGGCTCGCATGCCGCTTTGGAGCATGACAATACGCGCTGCAATGGGTTGGAGCTTTGGCGCTGATGTTGTTCCCGGTATAGCAGAGACTCTCACAATCTCATCCCAAATATCATCTACTGTTTTTATTTCTTCGCGCCACTGCCTGTAGGGCCTGCCTTTTCTATCCTCGATTAATTCGCCATTTTCATCGCGCGGATAGGTCCGCGTTTCTTTATCGTATTTAAATTTCAGCCACCTCCCATCTTCTCCTACAATGTACTCCGGTTTATAATTAACGATCGTCTCGATCATAGAGATAGGAGCGGGATCAAGAGAGCTTTCGACTCGGCCTATTTTCCCAACCACTCCGTCGATCTCAGGAATAGCGCGAATGGCCATATTCTGGATTTGAAGGACATCCAGAGATTCACCAAGAGAAGCGTGAGGCATGGTCGATGGCATAAAGAGGTAAGACCCTTCATCGAGAGGAGGCATGAACTCTTTCCCCAGGCCGGGAAATGTATGCTCCACTGCATTCCATGCCCTGGTATTTTTTACGAATCCGGGGACAATACTAAAAACGGTTCCAAAACCCAGCCAGATTATTACACCACAAAGAACAACAGCACTTACAAGAAGTAGAAATGCGCTTTTGTAATTAAGAATATACTGCAGGATCCGAGCATAACTTCTTATAAAGAGATAAAATGACCCCAATAGCAGGGCAATTACGAGGACGACAAATAATACGTTAAGGAATCCTTTTTCAGGACCGAGCGGCAACCAGTAATAAGCGAGATAAACTGCTACTATCAGCGCGATTAAATAATTTAATCCCTGGGACGTGATATCGCGTATATTTTCAGGTATTTGATGATTTATAAGATTATATATGCCAACGAGTATAAATATTCCCCCTAACCACCAAGGCATTATCTGAATGACAAAGGGTAAGAAAACACCGAGAAATATAACTCCTGCAAATATACTTTTCTTCACCCAACCCAAACGCAATCGCCCCGCAATGAGAGAATGCGCAAGCGGGGGAATTATAGTCAGAGCAATAATAATTGAAGCGATGAGGGCAAAAGTTTTTGTATAAGCGAGTGGTTTAAAAAGTTTACCTTCCGCTCCTTCCATCGCAAAAACGGGCAGGAAGCTGATCACCGTAGTGAGAACCGCGGTCAAAATTGCTCCGCCGACTTCCGAACTTGCTTTGAAGATTACTTCCAAACGATTTTCATCGGGTTTAGCACGATCCAGATGTTTGAGAATATTTTCACTCATCACGATGCCCATATCAACAATCGTTCCAATCGCGATAGCGATGCCAGACAAGGCAACGACATTTGCATCGACTCCGAATAGCTTCATCCCGATGAAAGTGAAGAGCACGGCAATGGGTAATACTGCTGATATCATCAGTGAACTGCGCAAATGCATAATCATCAAAACGACCACAATAATGGTTATTAATATCTGCTGGCTGACGGCAGTTTCCAATGTCCCAAGGGTCTCATAGATAAGACCGGTGCGATCATAGAAAGGAATGATTTCCAATTTACTGACTGTTCCATCGGGCAACACTTTTTCAGGGAGTCCGGGCGAGATAGATTGAATTTTTTCCTTGATACGCTTGATGGCAGCTAAAGGATTTTCCCCAAAGCGAATGACGACAACACCACCGACTGCTTCCGCGCCTTCTTTGTCGAGAACGCCGCGACGAATGGCGGGACCCAGTTCGATTTCAGCAATCTGTTCCAAAGTTATGGGAACATTATCATAGACTTTGACCACGGATTTACGCAGGTCATCAATACCTCTCACAAACCCCAGTCCCCGGATAACATATTCAACTTTATTTAATTCTAAGGTGCGCGCTCCTACATCGATGTTTGAACTGCGAACAGCATTGTAGACCTGGTCAAGGGTAACGCCGTATGCACGCATAGCATCGGGATCGACATCGACCTGATACTCTTTGACATAACCTCCAACGGATGCCACCTCCGCCACGCCGTCGACACCTTGAAGACTATAGCGGACATACCAGTCTTGAACACTTCGCCGTTCCTGTAAGTCCCAACCTTCAGTGGGATTCCCCTCTTTATCACGACCTTCAAGAGTATACCAGAATACCTCTCCCAAGGCGGTGGCATCAGGGCCGAGTGTTGGACGAACCCCTTCGGGTAGCGTATCAGCAGGAAGGCTGTTAAGTTTCTCCAGAATACGACTGCGTGTCCAATAATACTCAGCTTTTTCCCGAAAAATAATATAAACAGTGGAAAATCCAAAGTTGGAGAAGCTGCGAATGGTTTTAACTTCCGGTAAACCGAGCAATGCAGTAGTGAGGGGGTAAGTAATCTGGTCTTCCACATCTTGAGGTGAGCGACCATGCCATTCAGTAAAGACAATCTGTTGATTTTCACCAATGTCCGGAATCGCGTCCACCGGAACAGGTGAACGGATTAAGCCCGGTATATCCCAATCAAAAGGAGCCGCTAAGATGCCCCAAGTGATCAGAAACAAGGCGGCTAGAAAGACGACCAGTTTATTTTCCAGACAGTAGCGGATTACCCTGTTTACAGGTGTCAGTGGTATTTCTCCATATGTCATAGCGGTGCCCTAACTATCCTAATGTCGATTATGGTTAGTCTTTAAATTCGTGTCATCGCCCCCGTGGTCGTGAACCGGCATTGGCCCCCCACCTTCAGGGTTCATCATACTGGGTTTGGCTTGAATTTGCAGCGCACTATCAATTTTGAAATTACCATTAACAACGACACGCTCTCCCACCTTAAGCCCTTCTTTTACGATGAAGACTTTATCCGCACGTGATCCGAGAATAATTTCACGGCCCTCGTAAGTCGGTTTTTCACGGTGTGGCAATTCTACGTAAACTATGGCACGTTTACCGGTTCGCAGAACCGCTTGTGTCGGGACAACGATTGGTGCTGTAACATCTTCTTTTACCTGAATATAACCCATATCTTCAGCCCTGACTAGAGGCATGCCACATATGTCACAATTGCCCGGACCCTCCTTCACAATTTCAGGATGCATAGGGCCAATCCATTTATTGGTTAGATCTATGCTTATTACATTTCCCCCTTCTGCAATACTTGAACTAACGGTGGCGCGAACAAACATCCCGGGTTTTAATCGCCCATCTTCGTTAGCTACATTAACCCTTACCTTGATCGTCCGTGTATTGAGGTCCATCACGGGGTCAATAAAAGCGATTATGCCGTGAAAGGTATCCCCCGGATAAGCTTCGACCTCAAAGCTAACTTTTTGGCCATAACGAATCCACGCGATGTCAGATTCATAGGCGTCGAGAAAAACCCAGAGTTTACTCAAGTCGGCAATCTTATAATACGCTGTACCCGTTCCTACGTAATCCCCTTCTTTAACATTTTTTTCTATGACAATACCTTTCAAAGGTGCATTGATCTGCACTTGATCGGTGGCATCACCCCGGTCTACAATTTCTGTAATCTGTTGGGCTGATAATCCCCAAAGTCTCAATTTCTCACGTGCGGCATGCGTTGACGTACCCTCCGGATTATATTTAAGTGCGGCGAGCAGCTCACTTTGTGCAGTTAACAATTCCGGGCTGTATACAAGAGCGAGGTGGTCACCCTCATTAACGCGAATTCCTTCATAATCCACATAAAGCCGGTCAACCCGAGCGGGAAACCGCGCAGTGATAGATCTTAAACGGGACTCATCGTATGCAATCATCCCAACCATGCTTATTTTCGCTGTAGGGAAACGTCTCTCAACCGCTACGGTTTCAATTCTCGCCAATTTTTTTGCACTCTCAGATAAGGTAAGTGCATTGGACATTCCACCCGTATCGTCACCGGTCATTACGGGAATGAGATTCATCCCACAAATCGGACAATCACCTGGATCAGATTTCATTATTTGCGGATGCATTGAACAAGACCATAAGGTTTCCGCATGCTCGACTTCATCGTGGCTGTGGGCATCTTCCATTTCAACATCCTGTTCGTCAGACAAGCGTCCAAGGATATAGCCGACTAAGACAAGGGCTACAATAGCTCCCGCTTTCCAATAGATGCTTTTCTCCGTTAAAAATAATTTTTTGATATTCATTAGATTTCTCCTCCATAGAGTGCTTCCATACGCGCCAGGTTTTGATGGCAGTCAGCGACCGCTCGCCAAAATGTAGTTTCCAGTTCCAGTAGGGTCCGCTGGCTGTCGATATATTCAAGGATCGAGGCTTGTCCCGACTGGTATGCCGTCTCCGTAACGGCAATCGCCTGGCGTGCTGTTGGCAATAGGGATTCAGAAAAGATCTCAGCTCGATTTCTCGCTTCCATTGAGCGTTGTAAGAACGCTGTAAAATCTGCTTCTAGTTGATTCTGTTTATGAATAATCGCTGACTCAAGAAATCGCTTCTCGTTTAAAGCCTCATTCTGAGCGGCACGATTTTTTGCCCACCATAAGGGGACATTAAAGGAAAAAGTAACTGCCCAGGGATCTTCACCGCTTCCCAAAGTCTCAGAGTTCAAGGCCGTATCCGTATTAATATAATTAAAGCCAACAGTCATATCAGGAAATCGCTGTAGATCGGCGACACGTTTACGATTTTCCTGGGCGTAGATACGTTCTTGAATGCTATGAAGCTCGGGGTTTTTTTCTTCTATCTTCTCCCTATTACTCACCTCCAATCGTGGGTGAATATCAACCTCAGCTAAATCCGGCCAGGGTAATAATTCTTTGTGATCAAGGTTTATCAGCGCATTTAATCGCACACTGATTATGGGCCTCTGCTGTTGCAAACTATTGAGATGGTCTTGGAGGCGGCCTATTTCGACTTGAAGTCTTAATAACTGATTAAGGCTTCCACCAGACCTTACCCTATCTTGAACAACGGGCTCTACCTTTTTTAAAAGCAGAAGGTTTTCCTCTGATAGTAATGTCGCTTTTCCTAGATAGGCGTATTCAAAATATTCTATTTTGATGTCTCGTTCGACCGCCAGTTTCCTGGCTTCAAATAGAGACCACAATGCTTCCGCTTCTCCCTCGGCGGCTTCTTTTTTGTGATGCAGTTTCCCTAACCAGGGTATAGTCTGGGAAAGAGCCAGTTGATTTTCCTGCGGGCCTGTTCGCGTTTGCACCTCTTCGCCAGCTAGTGAAAACATAATACGCGGATCGGGAAGTGCTTTTGCCAGTTTGACTCTTTCAACCGCCGCACGGTAACGCTCGTAGGCCGCTCTGAGATCCGGACTATTAATTAATCCCAAGGCAATGTAATCTTCCAATAAGGGCTCGCCAGGCAATTCCGGTAAGCGAGTGGGAAATTCAATCGTACGATCATCATCACTTGAATTAATTAGCGCTTTTGCCAGAAGAGAACCTGGAGTTCCTAATGCCAGAATTAATACGGCAACAATAAGAGAAACAGCCCGTATATGAATTTCGTATATAGGGTTATATGAATAAAATTTTATGAATTTAATAATAGGCATGTTTAATTTTCCTGTGATGGAAACAGGTAGAGTACACCTGCTTAGTTAATCATTGGGACAGCAATACACCCTCAACTAATATTGGATGCATTAAGCAGCCAATGAGAGGGTATTATTTGATCAACCTCTGTAGAGTTTACAGCAGGTAGACACAATGCACCTGTAAAATTGGCGGTGCATTAGACACACAATTTAATTGCCTCGCAGTGTATACAAGGGTTGGCAGCAATCGATGATAGTCTGATAGTGTGTATGCAGGCTCAAATACAGGTGGGTGCAAAGTAGCCTGACTTTTATCAATAACCAATAAACTACTGAACAGTTTATTAAATTTTTCATGCTCGCAATCGCCTTCTCTGGTCTGGCGTTTTTGGCCCTCATCAGCAGGAAGGTCCGCGCAGCAGTCATACTCCTTTTCAGGAGCCTTCTCTAATTCAAGTTGCCCTGTTCCCCAGCAACAACAAAGCGGCACAATAATAGAAAATGTGAGAAAAACCGCTATCGCTTTGGTGTAATACATATCAATATATGATGGTGTGATTAATATTATATTCCAAAACGCTATAAGAATACAAGTTACAAAGTGCTAATTTAAGTGCATTGTTCTTTCACTTTACCTGTCCGGAACCAAAGATCAGATATTTATAGCTGGTCAATTCGTGGAGGCCCATCGGTCCGCGAGCGTGCAACTTATCCGTAGAGATTCCAATTTCCGCTCCCATTCCAAATTCATAACCATCTGTAAAACGCGTACTCGCATTCCAGTAGACCGTCGCGGTGTCTACTCCTGTCATGTAGGCATGGGCCGCAGATTCATCCTCTGTTACGATCGCGTCACTGTGACTGGAGCCATATTTATTGACCGCTCTAATCGCATCTTCCAGTGAATCGACCACCCTTACTGAAAGAATTAAATCGAGATACTCTTTGTAAAAATCTTCCTCTTTTGCATGCGTGACAGGAATGCCATTCGCCTCGCTTAAAATTTTTTCCGCATCACCATCGGCACGCAACTCAACGCCTTGATTGACTAATTCTTTTCCCAAATCGGGAAGAATCTTAGCTGCAATGTCTTTATGAATAAAAAGATTTTCCGCTGCATTACAAACACCGGGCCGCTGACACTTGGCATTAATAACAATTTTATTCGCCATGTCCGGATCAGCCGCACGGTCAACATAGACATTACATACTCCCTCGTAATGTTTAATCACGGGAACGGTCGCATTATCTACGACAAAGCGAATAAGGCTTTCACCACCACGGGGAATAATACAATTAATAGAATCATCGCATTTCAATAAAGTGTTTAACGCACTGCGATCAGTAGTAGGTATAAACTGAACGGTGTTTTCATTGATTGCGTTTTCGATCAGTGCTCTGCGTATCAATTCCGCCAATGCGGTGTTTGTGTGAAAAGCTTCTTTACCTCCCCTCAAAATGGATGCATTGCCACTTTTAAAACACAAAATAGCGCAATCGACAGTGACATTGGGTCGGGACTCATAAATAATACCGACGACGCCGATTGGCACACGCACTTTACGAATTTCAAGCCCATTGGGCCGCAGTGTTTTTTCCATCTCCTCCCCAACGGGATCGGATAGTGCGATTACTTCTTTTACGCCATCAGCCATTTGGGTGATTCGCTCAGGTGTAAACTTCAGCCGGTCGAGCAAAGCCTGGCCAAGTCCGGCTTTATCCCCTCCCTCAAGGTCTTTTTTATTCACCTCGATAAGTTCATCGACATTTTCCTCGATCAATTGAGCGAGCGTAGCAAGGGCTTGATTTTTCTTTTCCGTCGAAAGCGTCGCGAGCTCAAGCGCCGCTTCCCTGGAATGAGCTGCCATCTGCACAACCATACTAGCTATGTCTTTAGTTTCTACTGTCTTATTTATATTCATTTATACGAAAATGCGCCTCTTCAAAGACTTATCATGCGGACGAGTTCATGGTATCTCTCTTTGATTTTAGCGCTACCCGCAGATTCAAGACTGTCACAGCTAAATGATTCAACGGTGAGACTCGCAGTTACAGTAGCATAAAGCATAGCTTGTTTCAAGGTGTCAAAATCCGTGCGATCTGCTGCTGCCAGATAACCCAGAAAAGCCCCGGCATAAGAATCCCCCGCACCAGTAGGATCTTGTAATTCAGTTACAGGATAGGCGGGCATGGCAAAAATACCGTCAGGATGAAAAAGATAGGCCCCATGTTCACCCCGTGTCATAATGGCCATTTTAGTTCCCAAATCGAGCAGCTTGCGACCGGCTTCAATAGCATTAATCTCCTCTGTGAGAAGTTTCGCTTCGCTGTCATCGATGACCAGACAATCAACCCGCTTGATAAGCGAAATGAAAGCCTCCCTCTTGGTCTCAATCCATAATTCAATGGTGTCGGCAATGATAAACGCATTGCTGTCGAGCTGATTGAGAACATGAATCTGTAAATCAGGCTCGATGTTCCCGAGCATAACGTAATTAGTATGCTTATAACTATCGGGTAAATCAGGGCGAAAATTTTCAAAAACATTGAGTCGAATATCCAGAGTCTCACGGTGATTAAAATTTTCCTGATACTCCCCCTTCCAATAAAAAGTGGGCCCCGATAGATCGCGCTTTAAACCCTCTAAATCGATTCCTCGACGCTCAAGTCTATGCACCAGTGCATCATTAAAATCATTACCCACTACACCGACCATTTGTACCGGTGCATAATAACTGGCGGCGAGACTGGCGTAGGAGGCCGAGCCACCAAGAATACGCTCACCCTTCATATAGGGTGTAATAATATCATCGAGTCCGACCGAACCAACTATGAGGGTCGGTTTAGGGGCTTCATCAGTTATGGATATTCTGTCAATCATGGGGAGAATCTAATAATATTATCTTCATCACATTCCTAAAGAAACCGCTAAACTTGTAAGCAGAAGCACCTTATCGTCAATCTCAATGCGGAATGATCATTGGGCGAAGCCCAGAGAGACTCGTGGGTCGTGTTCGTTATTCCACATTTTAATGAAATGTGATGGAAGCGGTATCAACCGCAGTAGTCAATCGACGTAAGTAGATCCCTTAGACATCCTCTGGATGGGAAGATGTCGCTCCGCTTCTCGCAATGACAATGGGATAATCTTAAAGTTAATTATAAATAGGAGGAAACCTACCCAAGTGGAATATAACCCAAATTACTGGTTCTCCTTACGAGAAATCTCGTAAAGGACAATACCGACGGATACCGCCAAATTCAGGGAATCAATTTCAGCCTGATGCACAATCCTGACAGTCGTACCGCGATTAAGAACAGCAGTTGGTAAACCAGCACCTTCATTTCCAAAAACCAATGAGCTGGGTTGTTTAATATCTAAATGCCTTAACTCTTTCCGGGCACTGGTAGAAAATGCGAAAAAGGGTCGATCGAAAGTGTTACAATAATCCTCAAATTGATCGAAATATTGATAATTAACATGAAATACAGAGCCCATGGAGGCGCGCACGACATGTGGATTCCAAATATCCACAGCAGGGCGAATAAGGGCAAGATTAGTTATGTTAAAACCGGCCATGCTACGTAGGACAGCACCAAGATTGCCCCTATCACCCGGGTTTACGAGAACGAGATGATGGGCATTATTATTTAATATTGAATCTCTTTTACGAAAAACACCGATCGCATAACAATCTTCCCTCGGTGATAGGCTGCCAATTATCCGATCTTCTTTTTTTACTGGAAGGGATAGATTTTCACAGCGCTCAATAATTTTGGCAACGCCTTCGTTTTCATGTGAATCAGAGCTGATAAGTACACATTCTACCTGTTCAGGGCAAAGCTTTAATAATTCAAGCGTGGGAAAAACGCCCAGTGAATAGGAAAATTCGAAATCCTTGCGATACCGTTTATATTTATTGGACATTAAGCGTATAATATATAGTTAAACCCATGATAAACGCTGGATTCCTGATCTCAAGATTGGAAACGAAGCTTTAGAACTAAAAAGTGATTTCAGATTTATTTTATTTGCCAACCTTAAGCATTTTATTTAAAGGTAACAGGCTAATTTTTAAGGTTAAGATGTCTTTAAATATTAGATCAAAAATAACGCGTTTCATATTATTGTCGATACCCCTGCTAGTGGTGATCGCCGGTTGCGGAAAGGCGCAGCTCGAAGAGCTACAGAGTGAATTAGCCAATGAGCGATCTGCAAATGAAAAGTTAGAGGAGCAGAAAGCAGAAGCACAGTCAGCTGAGACCGCCCATTTGAGCAAGATTCAGGAATTGGAGTCATCGCTCGCCAAGATGCAAGAGCGTGAGAAGGGCATGTACGCCCAATATTTGTCTAAACTCTCGGCTAAGAATAAGGAAGTGAAGAAATATAAGAGCGCTTACCTCGCACTTAAATCACAGGATCAAACTGAGTTTTCCCGCCTGAGTAAGCTAATGAATGAGAAGAAATGGGATGAGGCCAGTGAAGGCTTTAAATCATTCATCAACGCCTATCCCAAAAGCGATTTTATTGAAGACGCTCGAAACGAATACGCACGCTCGCTTAATGAATCACGTCAGGAAGCAGCGGCACGGCTGAGAGAGGAAACCGCACAGCGTGAAGAGAGCCTGTAAGCTCAGATTTATTTTATGAGTTATTATATATTTATTACCGGAGGCGTTGTTTCTTCCCTTGGGAAGGGGCTGACAACTGCCGCTCTGGGTGCCATCCTCGAACAACGTGGTCAAACCGTCCGTCTGCAGAAATTTGATCCCTATCTCAATGTCGACCCCGGGACAATGAACCCGTACCAACATGGAGAAGTTTATGTGCTGGATGATGGAGCGGAGACTGACCTCGACCTCGGACACTACGAACGATTTACTTCGGGAAAGCTGACCCGACTCAATAATCTCACCTCCGGTCAGGTTTATGAGACACTCATCGCTAAAGAAAGAAGGGGTGAATATCTCGGCCAGACAGTGCAAGTCATTCCTCACGTAACAGATGAGATTATTGAACGCCTTTTATTGGTAAGCAGTGATGTGGACATCCTAATTACAGAGATCGGGGGCACCGTTGGTGATATAGAGGGCTTACCTTTTCTAGAAGCCATGCGCCAATTCTCACTTGAGGTAGGCAAAGAAAAGGTGCTTTATATCCATGTTACACTTGTCCCATATCTCCAGGCTGCCGGAGAACTAAAAACAAAACCCTCTCAACAGAGTGTGGCCAAGTTACGCGAGATTGGCATCCAGCCGGACATTCTTGTTTGTCGAACGAGTCATGAGTTACCCGACGATTTGCGCCGTAAACTCAGCCGCTTTTGCAATGTTCCCTACAAAGCCATTATCGAAGAACGTGATGTGGAGTGCTCAATCTATGAAGTCCCGATGATGCTTGAGGAGGAAAAACTCGATGATATTGTTATTGATCTTCTTCACCTCGATGTTACGGAAAAAATAGAAGATGGCTGGAAAGACGTAGTCCGTCGCTTAAAATTTCCGGCACATACGGTAAATATCGGAGTAGTGGGTAAATATATCGAGCTACAGGACGCTTACAAGTCGGTCTATGAATCTCTATGTCACGGTGGCATTCATAACGATTGTAAGGTAATTATTCACCGCATTGATTCCGAATCAGTTGAAGATGGAGATAATTACCAGAGTCTTCAAGAGCTCGATGGCATCCTCGTCCCGGGCGGTTTCGGCAAGCGAGGGATTGAAGGGATGGTAGTTGCCACACGCATAGCTCGTGAAAATGACATCCCCTACTTTGGCCTCTGCCTGGGAATGCAGATCGCCGTTATCGAGTATGCGCGAAATGTCCTCGAAATAGAAGAGGCGAATAGTTTTGAATTTGATGAAAAAACGCCCCATCCAGTCATCGATATAATGGAAGACCAAAAGCAACTTGCCGATAAAGGGGCGACCATGCGGCTGGGTTCGTATGAGTGCAAACTTGTATCCGGCACTCGCGCACAAAAAGCCTATGGTGAGGAATTAATTCAGGAACGGCATCGGCATCGTTTTGAATTTAACGATAAGTACCGCGATCAATTAGAAAAAAGCGGTATGAAAGTATCTGGAATCAACCCGAAACGTAATCTGGTCGAGATTGTAGAAATCACCAATCACCCGTGGTTCATCGGTGTTCAATTTCATCCTGAATTTCAATCTAAACCACGTAAAGCTCATCCCTTATTTGCCGACTTTATCGCTACCGCGCTTGTTCTGAAGGAAGAACGTCAACCCGTACATGATTTACGTTAAGGGCTGCCGGGGTCCTTGCTCACTTGAAGAAAGAGCATTGTCATCCTGTAGTAGAGTCCTGGAATAATCTGCATAATGACAACCCCTCTCTCGAAGTTATTTAATGGTTAAGTTTTTACATTTTATTGCAGTCTTATAAACAAACTGCACCTGAATTGTGGCCTAATAGGGCGCAGCGTTTTTCATTTATTGATTTCTGTAGGATTATTACTCACGGCTACCGCCTTTCGTTTACCTCAGAATACAGCTCCCGATATTGTAAAGGAATTTGATCAATCTTTTGTCGTCGAATCACAAGTAGAACTCTATAAAACGGTAGAGGTCGATATGGATGGAAATGTCGATACCGGTGAATTGCTTATAATGTATCAATACGCTGAAGATGGGGTATATGGTATTTTCCGTATACTTTCTTCTAAAAAGAATGCCGGCTACATTAATTTAATGATACAAAAAAAAGGCCAGAAGCCCAAAATATTCCTATTTGATCCCACACTTAATTCGGTGCGTGAAATAAAAGGTCATAATATGAAACAGTCTTTAGGACAGACTGCCTGGAATCTCGAGGACACAATTGATGACGACAAAGAAGAATGGATACATAAAATTATCGGAAGAGGTTATTATGGAGGGAGTGATTGCAATATCATTGAGGGGCACTTTGCCAATGCCGAATTGCAATCGCAAAGTGCATATAAAAAGCGGCTCCTCTACTTAACCAGGGATGATGGTCGACTTATTCAATCTGAGGTATTTGATCACAATGACCGTCTTCTTAAAACCGTTCGCGCCTCAGAACATGAAAATGTAATAGAAAACGGTCCCCCTCAAATACGTGCTAAAAGATTGGAAATTACCCATCATCTTAAACGCACCATCACGGTGCTTGTTTCCATGAAATCCCGCTATAATCTTCCACTACCAAAAGGCCTGTTTTCTAAGGAATATTTAATAAGCTGGGGGGAAGAAACGGATAGAGAAATTCTTTCACTACTGGATGAAGAATAATTGAACCCCTCTATTCAAGAAATAGGGAAGTAATAAAGTACGCGGCAATCGACGAGCTCAGTCGGACTTTTTATCCTACGCATTTTCCACGGCTAGACTAAGCGCTTTCTTTGTCAATCGGGTGATTTCCGTAAATTCTCCTTCATTGATAAGTTTTTTATCCACAAACCAGGATCCCCCGATACCTGCAACTATCGGCAGAGATAGATAATCTGCGGCATTATCGACATTGATACCGCCTGTCGGTATAAAGCGAATGCCTGTGTGCCCATAGGGGCCCGCTAATGCTTTCAACATTTTTACTCCTCCTGATGTCTCAGCGGGGAAAAATTTTAAGAGCTTGAACCCCAATGCGCGCGCGCGCTCAACTTCAGTCGGTGTGATAACACCTGGGGTAAGAGGAAAACCCACGCGCTGAGCTTCTTCTGCCACGCTCTTATTAAGTCCCGGTGTTACACCAAATCCAACTCCCAAATCGACGAGCCGAGATATGACATCGGCATCGAGAATTGTCCCGGCTCCGACTATCATTTCCGGATAATTACCGCGAATGGCCGCAATAGTTTCAAAAGCCGCCTCGGTACGCAAAGTAACTTCGATCAGATTAAGTCCTCCTTCAAGTAATGCCTCGGCCAATGGCAGTGCTGACTCCACCTGCTCTATTACGGCAACTGGCACCACTCGCAATTTCTCTATTACTTCAAATGCATGCATCATTTCTATAATCTACCGAAATTATTTACAATCCACTACGACAATAAATCCTCGGTTAAATAGTGCTTCAGTAACCCTTACCCCAGACAACCCGCCTATTACTTGGTTTACCGCTTATCACACAATTACCTGATTCCTCTTCGTTATTAAAAGGAATGCAGCGAATAGATACACCTAGATCTTTCTGTACTTCTTCTTCGATTTCAGGGTCGCCACTCCAGTGCGCCATGGCAAATCCTCCATGGATCTCAGGTTTATCTTTATTTTGTGGAGTGAAGAATTCGTAAAACGCTTCTTTTGAATCAATGTTTACGGTGTGTTCATTCAAATTCTTTTTCGCCCGTTCTAATAAATTATTCTGGATTTCATTAAGCACAGTCCCAATTTCGCTTATGAATTCATTCCGATTCTGACTGAATCGATCACGCTGACCCTTGTCCCGTCTACCAATAAACACCTTGTCTTCTGCGATATCTCGCGGGCCCACTTCAACACGAAGGGGGACACCTTTTTTGATCCACTGCCACATCTTATCGCCGCCACGAATATCGCGATCATCCAATTCAACCTCTAATGACCGTCCATCCCAAGTAATTTCCTTCAATTCCCGGCTCAGTTTTTCACAGTAATTAAGCACTTCGTCTTTAGATTTATCATCGCGTATTATCGGAAGAATCACCACATGTGTGGGTGCCAAGCGCGGCGGTATGATTAAACCATCATCATCACTATGGACCATGACAAGTCCGCCCACCAGTCGGGTGGATACTCCCCATGACGTGGTCCACCCGAAAACTTGATCACCATTTTCGTCTAAATATGAAATGTTGCTCGCCTTGGCAAATTTCTGACCAAAATAATGAGAAGTACCTGATTGAAGAGCTTTACGGTCCTGCATCATCGCTTCTATACATAATGTCGTTTCCGCTCCCGCAAATTTTTCACGGTCAGTTTTTTCACCCTGGATCACGGGAACCGCCATATACTGCTCACAAAAATTCGCGTAAATTTTCAACATTCGATGTGTCTCCTCCAGCGCTTCCTCCGACGAGGCATGAACTGTATGCCCTTCCTGCCACAAAAATTCTGAAGTGCGTAAAAATAACCTCGTCCGCATTTCCCATCGCATGACATTAGCCCACTGGTTGATGAGAAGTGGCAAATCACGGTAACTCTGAACCCAACGAGAATACATCTCTCCAATAATAGTCTCCGATGTCGGTCTTATGACGAGAGGTTCTTCCAAGGGTGATGCGGGGTGGAATTTTCCATCCTCTCCCATTTCCAACCGGGTGTGCGTGACAACCGCACACTCCGTGGCAAAACCTTTAATATGCTCGGCCTCTTTCTCTAAGTAGCTTTTGGGTATAAGCAGAGGAAAGTAAGCATTCCGATGACCTGTATCTTTGAACATTTTGTCGAGTACCCGTTGCATGTTTTCCCAAAGAGTAAAACCCCAGGGTTTGATCACCATACACCCACGCACAGGAGAGTTCTCAGCCAATTCTGCCGCGCGCACCACCTGCTGATACCATTCAGAAAAATCCTCAGACCTCCTTGGTGAAATTGCGCTCTTCTCCTCTTTCGCTGTCATAATAAAAAGAATGGAGAAGGTAAATCGAAGATTGCCCGTCTGACAACGCTATTATTCCTACATTCGTTTTCAACCGGAGACCTCCTTATTCTATTTGCGACCATTCTCATTGGATCAATAAAAAAGCAGGCGGCCGATTAAGACCGCCTGCTTTGATTATGATGACGTATTTATCTTTTAAGGTAACAGTTGTAATTAACTCTCGTCCGGTCGGCGATCGCTGCTTAAATCGTCTCTGATTTCCTCACGTTGCTGCCTGCGTGATTCTTTTAATTCGCGGTGACGCTGACGATTTTCCTTGCGATGTTCTTCGATCATCCGCGCACGTTCTTCGCTCGGTGCATCATCGAGTTGGGCCTGAAATGCACGACGCCTGTCATTCATCTCGTCTCTTTGCGCGTTGTAAGCACGTCGGCGGGGATTCACTTCATCATCACCCTGCGCATTGTAGCGTCTGCGGGGATTCACTTCATCATCACCATTAGCGGCATGATAACGTCGGCGGGCAATACTCGGATCGGTGTTATCATCACCTTGATTCGTCCGCGCATTATAGATGCGGCGCTTTTTGTGATTCTGATGTTTTTCACGCCAGTCTGCAATATCTCCGCGCAGTCTTGCAGCCCGCTCTCTTTGTGCTTCTATTCGATCAGCGTTTTCTCTTTTGAAGGTATCAATCTCCGCGCGAACATCTTCGCGGGTCGGATCTTCCAAGCCATCAAAACGTGCACGCAAATCATCACGTAACGTTTCGCGGTCGTAGATATAATCTCTCCTCCGGTCTTTAAGTTCATCGGGAATTTCAATTTGTCGCTCATCCCGATCTGGGGGTCCCAACAAATCCACTTCAGAATTTTCATCTATGACGACGGCAACTTCATCCGCTACTGTGTTTACATCAGTAACAGAATCTTGACCTGACGCCTTAAGCCCGAAGTAGAAAACAGCCATTATTATGGCAAATATGATATTAATTGTCTTTTTCATGATTAGTTTCTCCTTTAGATTTTAATTATTCTCTCAACACCGGTTTACTGGCAGGTGTTATGCCAATATATACGTTAATTTATTAATACTTATTCATCAATGACATGTGTAATTCATCTCCTGAATACCACCCTTACAAAGAGGTGTAATTGTGAGATGAATTTCCAATATAGAGATATCCACACGCAAATTATGGGAAATATTCCCCATGTGTGCTTGTGTTCGATCAGCAGCCAATCCCGTATTTTAAACCCTTTACAAAAACCACATCGGAATGATAAATGCCATTAATTCAACCAACTAAAGAACCTAACCTAAACCTTTTTATGTTCAGTAATTTGACTCCTCTTAAGTCTCATTATCTTCATCAATGGGGTTCATTAGATAACAGAAAATTATTACGCCTTTGTTAACTCGGAATCTAAACGGCAATGCTTGACTGGTAGTTTAGCTCGTAAAAAATAACCGCACCAAAAAAATACAGGCGAAATATGGAAGCATCATTAGACAAAGTTGATCAAAGACTACCCCTCGGGAAGCCGGGCAAGTTTACCGAAAAAGAACAATTTCTTTTTGATACGGCAGGATTTCTTGTCATCCCGGATGCACTAAGCGCGGAAGAAATAGAGGCTTGTGTCGAAGCGGCCAAACGTGTTCACGCACCCTACCCTAAGAACGAATGGAATCAACTTGGAAATACGTTTGAAACCGAAGAGGCCTTTGAAAACCTCATTGATCACCCCTCGGTTTTTCCAAAAGTGCGAGCACTGCTAGGAGATCATTTTTTCTTACAAAGTAGTTGGTGCACCATGGTCCCAACTGGCTACCAAGGCCAGCGCTTTCACCAGGATGGATCCTCTTCATATGAATTTCGCAAACTGGCAACTCCCACGCCGCTCGTTCAGCTCCGTATCGGTTATGTACTAACCGATCTTTCGCAAGAAGGTCGCGGAAACCTGGTCGTGATCCCCGGTAGCCACAATAGTTCAGTTCAATTACCAAAGGGACTTGGGCCAGAAGATGTCCCCATTTCGCTCAGCCTATGCGCCAAACCAGGCACCGCGATTATGTTTCATCAGGGTATCTATCACTGTGGGGGGAAAAACGAAATGGATTTCAATCGTTATATTATCCACATGGTTTATGCACCTCCCTGGTTGATCCGATCAGATCGAAAAAGTAATTCACCAGAGTTTCTCGCGCGCATATCGCCACTGCGACGCGCTTTAATGGGTGAATGGGACCGACCGGAGGATCCATTTGGGGGAGACCTCGAAAAACTTCCTTTTGAAGATTAATAGAAGCGCTACCGAAAACTAATTGTCGGCAATAGTGTTTTTCTCGATAAGATCGATAAGGTCGCGAGCTGCTTGCGTTTTTCGGCCTTTATCTTCGAAAAGAATTTCACGTACCTTTATTTTTCTTTTATTGTGATAGGTGGCATTAGCCCTTTTGTCTGATTTCAAGTAACCCCCATCTATGGATATTCCCGCAAATATCCCGTCAACATTGTTATAAACGACAATCGGGGCTCGGCCTATTGTGGTATCAGCCTCACCACCGAAACCGCCGGCAGATGCAGCCACATCTAATCCAATTTGGAATCTCGATTTATCGAGTATACTTAGACTCTGTTCATTCATGAGCAAAATAACGGAATCCGTTCTTTTGCCCCCGGCCTGTAACCCAATACTCCCTTCACCCGAAGTAATAAATACAGGAGCGCTCCAAGAACCCGTTACTTCATCTCGCACCAAAGCCACCCCTTCTGCACCCTTTACGGCGACAATGTAACCAACTTTAAAAGCGCGTAATATTATTCCCCTGGCCTGTCTCAGTGAATCAGAAAGGATCCGAGATTGTGAAGTGCTCATTACCGAATTAAAGTGCTTAGATGCCCTCTCGAGTCGCGCGTCGAGAATTTTCTCGTTATATGCCTCTGCAGAATTAGCGATTAAAATCAAAGTGATGATGATTGGAAAAAGGTATTTAAGAGAAATTGAAATATTCATTTTTCGACAGAAATAATTAGTAAGAGTAAAAATATTTAAAACAGACCATTCTCATGTTGAAGTCAAAATTATCTATTGAAGCCTATTAATGATACATCAAATAAAATATTACTCAATAATGGCTTTAAATAAAAAGATGCTACGAAATTGTATAATGTTATGATTCATCCTTCTCACTAAATCCCGCCTCTTGAAACTGATCTACCGTTAAGGCGATAACTTCCTGTAATCGTTGTAAGCCCGCGTCCTCTCCATCGGGACAGATAGTTTGTGCAAAGACATAGGCCCAGCGGTTGACGTTAAATCCAAAGAGTCTTTCCCGTGCCATATGAAATAACCGCTCCCCATGCGTTGGAACGACCGTATCCGCGCCGACAAACCAGTAGGCAAAAAGTGCAGGGATTAAGACTTCAGTACCGTCTGCACGATTCATAGAATGTTCAACCCGTCAAACGGTAGTGGGAAGCAATCCTCCCTTCATTTCTGAAACATTAAAATTATGCGAAAAATCGTCTTTAATCGTCCAACCCTGACCCACGAGGCAAAGTTCAGGCCGATGAATGGAGGTCCGGTCTTTCCCGCTCAATACGATGGATATATTCACCTCCTGTTCGGGGTGTAAAAGATTGACATAACTTTTCCGTGAGAATCCGGTATCTGGCGGCAAGTTATCCTTTTCCACTTCACTCACCGGATATTCCCGCCCTGCCCAATCGATATTAAGCATGGATGGAAAGGGAACAGGGTCCACTTCATTAACCGCGAGCGCGATACCGCATTTCCCATTATGGGTTATTGCATCAATCCGGCGCGTCAACATCGCCGTAAAGAGCGAGGATAGTAAAAGCACTGTTATTAAAACGGTTGTCCTCACTCCCGTAAAAGGAAGGATTGCTTTAATCTTCGAATCGGAATCTTCGGGAAGAGAGTTGATTGAATCACCCCCTTTATTTTCAGATTCCGGTAAATAGCGGCACAATAGTGAAACGGTAAGCATGGCCAGCCCCAGAACGATGATAAAGATGATAAAACCAAACCACTCATGAATGATCGGACCCCGTTTTTAGTACCAATTTTTAAGTGAGAGAGCTACCGGGTGTTAATGGTTTTAGGATAGATGTATATGAGAGATTTTGGCGAAGTGAGGGC
>Ga0114999_10001447_pt1 | contig 32969 bp, 27 predicted proteins | sample ArcticOcean_MG_C_3_FD_89820 | JGI IMG/M metagenome (GOLD analysis project Ga0114999, IMG submission 89820) | Marine microbial communities from western Arctic Ocean - ArcticOcean_MG_CB8_126 | ecosystem: Environmental > Aquatic > Marine > Oceanic | place: Arctic Ocean: Canada Basin | collected...
ACCCCACAGGCACTAGTGAGCCTTTGAGGAGTCATGAAATCAATTATCTGGCGTGTTATCCTAGAGGGGGGAGCCGATATAGAATCGACATCCGGACCACTACCACTTGGGGATAGTGGCACAAACGGTACTGCATGTCGGTGTGTGGGTCAATAGTTTCGATACTGCAAAGCCCCCATTTCAACCCTCCTCTCAGCTGGCTGACATGGCATCCTGTGTCGGCCAGCGTTGACAGGCCTTTCGCGGGGGCTACCTTGCGCTGAAGAGACACAATCGAGTCACACCGAGGCCCGATGGTGCCTAGTTCACCTGGAAATGAGATAGACCATGACCCTCAGTGACCTGTTGCAGGATGTACACGAGCAACTTCCCCCAGGGCGGGTCAAGCTCTACGAGGAGCTGGTCGAAAAGTATGGCGGCTCGGAGACATTTCAGTTTACCCTGGCACTCGTGGCTGGCTCGACCGGTCGCGAGCGCCGATTGCTGCGAATGTTGATCTCCGAGCTCGATCGTCTCGAAGCTGATTGATCGGTCGTCAACAGAGAAAGAGAATGGGGCCAGAAACTGGAGAAATCACGGGTCGCGCCGATACAATGAAGGAACCTGACTTGACAATACGTGGTATTATAGAAAGGTCCCTTCGTGCTGCTAGCTGCTCTTCTGCTGTGTTTTCCCCTCGGCCTGCGCTATTTCACCTCCTGGCATATGACACGACTGCGTCAGCGTGCATTTCTCCAGGACGAAGAACTGCGCCGCTTGCGCCTGGCGTACTCGGACGTTCGATCACAACTGATGGACGTGCATCACATCCAGCGTCAATTCGAGGTGCGCAAGAGTCGGTTGGCAACAAACATTCACGCCGAACGCCTGCGACTCGACGAATTGCGCCGCACCCCGGGTGCTCGCCTGGCGGCCTGATTTCCCGTGAATATCTGCCTCCCATTGCGGGGTGAAGCAGATCGTGTGCAGTCGGCGCTTCGCAGTCCTTGACGAGGTAGTCGATCTCAGCGCGCCGGATGAACTGGCCGAGGTCGTCAACGCCTTGTATGCAGATGCACCGGTGACGACGGCTGAGGCGACGCTGTCGTTACATCTGAGATCTGTGTCGCAGCGATTCACCGCTTGTATTTCCAGCGGCAATGAGCAATCAACCGACAAGTGCGAAGAATGGTGTGACACACCTTCTGAACTCTACGAAGTGCTTCAGCGTGAGTTGACCTACGCTCTGTTGACGCACTTGGCTCCAAGAGATCTTCTGGTCCACGCCGGGGCTGTGCAGTTGGGCTCAACAGCGATGTTGATGCCCTGTGGACACGATAGTGGCAAGTCATCCCTTGCCCTTGAGCTGGGCTACAAGGGCCAATTCTTCAGTGATGATGTCACACCCATCGATCCGCAGACACTGGCAGCCATGTCATTTCCGCGCGAACTGGTCTTGCATACGGGGACGCGCAGCGGCCATAGACCACTGCCTCGGCCAGCCACATGCGGTCGCTTCGAAGAGTATGACTACCTCGCCGCTGGTCTGGCGGATCTTACCTGGGCGTCACCAACTCGTGTCGGGGCGCTGGTCTTCCCACACCGTCGCCAGGGGTGTGTAGCGCAAATGGACACGGTGACGCCGGCGGAGAGCGCACGTCGCCTGCTCGAACAATGCTTCGATCTGCAGAAACTCGGTGCAACCAGCACCGATGTCGTGATCGCCTTGGCTCAGTGTCCGGCCGTCGAGGTTCGGTTTGATCGCGCCTGACCAGATTACACCGATGTTGCTTGAATGGGTGCAGAGGCTCGACCTGCAGCGCCCTGACTAGTGCTTGCGCGCAGAGACTAGTGTCTGTGCCGTTGGGCTTACGTCTATCCGGGGAGGCGTCACGACACGGGTGGGAAATCTAGACCAGAATCGTCGGGGATGTCTTCGTCGAGGCGTCCCATGGCAATGGTATTTTCATCTGTGAGCTCCTGGCGTCCGCGAAAACCACCCTCGAGCTCGTGCCAGTGTGAGATCTGCACCTCTCCTCTGCGCCAGCACAGATAGACCCACCGGCCCTCCAGGGTCGTAGGGAAATCGAGGATCCCATTTTCCAAACCGCCAGCAGGAAACCGGAGGCCTTGGCCGAGCAGGTCGCGCTGCACGACACTGTCGATGGTATCACTTGCCCGCTGCAATTCTCGCCGCTGGGTGAGGAACTCCTCGTGGTCCGGGTTGGTCTTCTGCTCGACGGCTTCTCCCCACATCGCATCCAGCATCTGCAGCCGCTCGTAGCGGCCTGTCCACACGGTTCGATAAACGTCGAGACGTTCGAAGATCTCTTCGAGGGTCGGTACCATGGCATTTGCCTGGTTGACGGAAAAGGGTTGTCTCGACATCTGTCGCTTCTTCCCACGGAGAGAGTGATAAACACGAGAGGGGCGCAAGTTTAGCTTGCCGGGTGAAAATGTGCCAGTGTTGAGGGATTCTTGCGCGGGGTTTTCGGCTGACGCATATTACGGCGCCGGGAGGCACCTTATGGCCGTTTCGATCGAGGACGTTCGGCGCGTTGCTGCTTTGGCTCGGCTCGAGCTCACACCCGACGAGCAGGAGCGACTGACAACCGAACTGAGTAGTATTCTCGCCTACATGGAAAAGCTCAACGAGCTCGACACGGAGGGGGTGGAGCCGACGGCCCACGTGACGCCGGAAACGAGTCTCTTCAGGGCGGATGAGAGTGAGCGTTTCGCAGCCATATCAGAGTTGCTCGCTCAGGCGCCCGATCTGCGCGAAAGCTATTTTCGCGTCCCTCGAATCATCGACTGACGTTGAAGAAGCGACAACATAACGTTGTCGCCTTTTTCGTTATGCAGTGGCAGGTTAAGCAACAAGTTCCGAGTGTTAGTCACCCGGAAATCATTTTCTGAACCAAACAAGACGCGAGAAATATCTAAGCGTGGCTGACTATAGCGGACCGAAGTTTGTCGTCGTAACAGGCGGCGTGATGAGTGGTGTTGGCAAAGGGCTCACGACTGCGTCTATGGGACGTATTCTCGGCGAGTATGGCTACAACTGCACTGCGGTGAAGATCGATCCCTACATCAATTGCGATGCGGGCACCATGCGACCCACCGAGCACGGTGAAGTCTGGGTCACAGATGATGGGGGTGAGATCGATCAGGATCTGGGAAACTACGAGCGCTTCCTCGGTATCGACCTGCCTCGCCAAAACAACCTGACGACAGGTCAGATCTACCACAGTGTGATCTCCCGAGAACGTCGCGGTGAGTATCTGGGGCAAACAGTACAGCCCATTCCGCATATTACGGGTGAGATCCAGCGTCGCATTCAGGACGCGGCAGAAGGATTCGATGTGGCCCTCATCGAAATCGGCGGCACCGTCGGTGATTACGAAAACGAGCCATTCCTTTTCGCCGTAAAAGGACTCGAGCGCGAGATCGGTCCCGAGCACTTTGTCTATGTCCTGGTCACGTACCTGCCGATCCCTCGGCATGTGGGTGAGATGAAGACCAAACCCACCCAACAGGCGATTCGGCTCCTCGGCGAACAAGGTATTCTTCCAGACTTCATCGTCTGTCGAGCGGAGACCTCTCTCGATGACGTCCGCAAGAAGAAGATCATGGTCAACGCCAACGTGCCAATGGATCATATCATCTCGGCCCCCGATCTGGCTACAGTCTATGACATTCCCATCCGACTCGAGGAAGAAAACCTCGGCGCCAAGATGCTGGCAAAGATGGGATTAGAAGCCCGACGCGAACCGGATTGGACCCACTGGCAGAATCTTCTGGAACGCAGCAAATCTCCGAAACATGTTGTGCGCGTCGCCATGGTGGGCAAGTACGTGGAGATCGGGGACTTCCAACTGACGGACTCGTATATCTCCGTCAATCAGTCCCTTCTCCATGCGGGTGTGGCCAACGATAGCAAGATCGATATTACGTGGATAGATGGCCGCAAATTCGAACGGGGCGACATGGATGTGTCCACCCTCGCTGAATTCGACGGCATTATCGTACCCGGTGCCTTTGGCGAGGGGGGAGCCGACGGTGTGCTTGCTGCTATCCGTTACGCACGTGAGAATGGTGTACCATTTCTTGGTCTGTGCTACGGGATGCAACTGGCCGTCGTGGAATACGCACGCAATGTCGTCGGAATCAAGGATGCCAGTTCAGAGGAATTCTCTGATGATTCGCCCAATCAAGTCGTCGCCGTGCAGGAGAGTCAGAAACAGGTGCTTGAAGACGGCCACTACGGCGCAAGTATGCGCTTGGGCGCCTACGCAGCGGTTCTGAAGAAGGATAGCCGTGTTCTGGAACTCTACCAGCAGACGGGCAGATTGCAGGAAGATGCACAGCGGATTAAGCAACTGTTGGGAAATTCTGACGAATCCTTCAGAGTGGGCCAGATCATGGACCGCGACAGTGTTGTGTTGGAACGCCACCGCCACCGCTACGAAATTTCACCTCGCTTCGTAGAACTGCTGGAGGATGAGGGGCTCGTCTTCTCAGGTCACCATCGACGCGCTGATGGCACACGCTTGATGGAATTCATCGAATTGCCCGGCCATCCCTATTTTCTGGCGACGCAGGCTCATCCCGAATTCAAGTCGCGTATGGACAACCCGGCGCCGATGTTTTCCGGCTTCATCCAAGCGGTGTTGGCCCACCGTCAGGCGAGCGGGGCACCCCATGCCCAGGCAGCAGCTTCCTGAACCATCGGTCTCGGCGAAGTGGTAGGGGATGTGCGTGACATTCACGTGAACCACTCCCTCCACCTGATCGCTGGGTTGTTGCTGCTGGTTTTCGTCACCGCCTGTTCAGATTTCGACCTGGCCCCCGCGTTGGCGGATGAACCAAATGTCGGCCCCGATGCCGATCGCCAGTCCTGGGACGTGCGTATGCAACTACGCGGGCCAACCTCCGAGCTCATCGTCGAAGCACCCTATCAGGCCGACTATCTCGAGGCGCGACAGACCCGAGCGGACTCGGGTGCGCTTGTCTTCGTCATCAATCGCGAAGTCAGTTCCCAACAGCCAGCGCCCACCGATACGGCACGCATCGAAGCGTCTACTCTTGTTGTCGATCAAAAGGATGGCAGTGTTGGGTTTTCCGGCGATGTACGCGTCACGGGGGTGAGGATTACGCTTGTCGCTGACTCGGTGCGCTGGGAGCGAGATACGGATAGTCTGATGGTTCCCAGTCACTCTCGAATGACACTCACAAATGGTGAGGTCGTCGCCAGTCACCTTGCGGGAACGATGGCTCTCGAAGATTGGCGGGCCAAGCAGGTGTGGGCCTCCTTTGGCGTGGAAGAGGCCGATACGTTGTCGCCGCAGAGTCCACGGCGGGTGGGTGTCGATGCAACACATGCTTCTATGCAGTTTGTGGCTGACGGGATCATGGCTTCCTTCGACACGGTTTCCAGTCACTGGCAAGGGCGAGAGCTCCAGTGCCTGAGGGCCACCTATGACTCAATACACGACACGATGGCCTTCTACGGGTCTATCACCGTACGCGACTCGACAGGAACGTTGCAAGCCGATACGCTGAGACTCGATTTACGCAACGATCAACTCAGCGCATCGGGCCGCATCATCCTCAATGAGCACGATCGTCGGATTGAGGCACAGCGTCTCGATGACGACGACGATGGTTGGCGCGCCATTGGCAATCCGGTGGTTCTACAGATGGAGGACCGTCAATTGCTCGCCCCTCTGGTGAATCACCAAGTCCATGGCAATCTGCTGTCGGCGTCTGCGGGTGTGTTGGTGGAGGAGGGAACGACGCGTAGTCTGCGGGCTGAGCGCCTGCAACTGCTGTTGGATGATGATCGACTGGAGGCCGAGGGGGTCCAACTCGTCTCATCGGAGTTCAAGGGTGAGCTACGTGCGTCTTTGCTGGCCTCACAGCAGGGGGGAAATGTCGTCGAGCTGACCGGGTAGCCTCGCCTGCTGCGAGATCGCCCGGACGAAGATCGACTGTTGCTGGTGGCCGATACGCTGATTCTCGATATGATCTCCCAGCGGTTGGAGGGACGCGGCAGCTTCGATCTGAGTATTTCCGATCATCTGCAGATGAGTGCTGATGCCGGGCAACTAGATGCGAAGGCCGATTCGCTGCACCTACATGGCACAACCCTGATGCGTCATCGGCGTGATGGAGCAGATTACCAGCTTGAGGCTGACGAAGTTCATGTCGAGCTGCAGCAGGGAACCGCGCGCCGCCTCGACTGGCCAACCGACGTGCGGGGACGACTGCAGGACGAAGAGCAAATGACATGGCTTACGGCATCCAGCGGTGATCTGTGCTTGGTAGAGGGTCGTCTGGACAGCCTCCTGTTGCGTGGATCGCCGCAGGTTACACATCGTGGTCATGACACTGAGCGGTCGAGTCGTTTCAGTGCCCAGCAGATGGTCCTCGTCTTTGCCGCGGATGGAAGTCTGCGGCAACTTGAGGCCTTGGGAGGCGCCACTGCGTTGTCCCGGATCGCAGACGCAGACGGCCAGATCGCCATCAACGAGGTGAAAGGCAGTCGACTCATGATTGAGCTACAAGATGGTGCCGTCGTTGCCGTAAGGGTCCTCGAAAAGATCGAGGGACGTTATCTTCCGCCAGAGCAAGAAAGCGAACAGGAAGGCACGAACCCTTGAGTCTGCAGGCGAACCAGATCGTTAAGAGTTACGGCCGTCGTCGTGTCGTTGACGGTGTCTCATTGGAGGTAGGTGTGGGGGAAATCGTCGGTCTCCTGGGGCCGAATGGCGCTGGCAAGACGACGACTTTCCACAGCATCAGCGGCTTCGTCCGCCCTGATGAAGGGCAGATCTTGCTCGACGGGGAGCAAATCACCGACTTGCCCATGTATCGGCGAGCCCGCCAGGGGATCGGCTACTTGCCTCAGGAGACATCCATCTTTCGGGGTCTAACGGTGGCCGAAAATATTCGCGCCGTGCTGGAGGCTCGCGGTATTCCTGTCAGCCAGCGGCAGCAGCGCCAGGAACAATTGCTGGCAGAACTCAATCTCGAAGAGCGTGCGCACCAACGTGCCGACACATTGTCCGGGGGAGAGACACGGCGCGTCGAGATTGCCCGTGCATTGGCGACAGAGCCCAGATTCATGCTTCTGGACGAGCCCTTTACCGGGATCGATCCACGTACGGTAGAAGACATTCAGATTATCGTTGGAGAGCTGCAAAAGAAGGGGCTTAGTATCCTGATCACCGATCACAATGTCCGCGAGACGCTGCAGATCACCGATCGAGCCTATATCATGGTGGATGGGAGGATTCTCACATCCGGCACAGCCCGAGAGCTGACAGAAGACGAGAGTGTCCGACGCCTGTATCTCGGCGATCGTTTCCGCATGGATTGGTAGAGCGGCCCCAATCTTTCCCGATAGCAAATGGCGTGCCCTGCTTGACACTCCGGTGGCGACCCGGCTATATTAGCCGCGCTTTCAAACGCTCCGCAAGTCCTTCGTAGAGCGAAAGTTAGGCCCCCTTTTTAGAGTTCCTACCCGTGCTTGGAGTTCCTACAACGTGACCATGCTGCGCCAATCGCTGAGCATGGGCCTGCACCAACGCATGGCCCCTCAGCTGATCCAGTCGCTGCAACTACTGCAGATGTCGACGCTCGAATTAGAGCTCGAGATCAAGCAGCAGATGGAGGTCAATCCGCTCCTCGAGGAATCGATGGAGATGGAGGAGGAAGAGGAGAAGGAACCCGCCGACGAGGCACTCAAGGAAGAAGAAGAGGTCGTGCAGGACGACTTCGAGGACACCGTCGACTGGGACGCGTTGCTCGAAGATCAATTCGACCAGAATTCCTATAACAACGACACAGAGTTCGATCCGAACTGGGAGCAGGACCGCGAGCCTCAGGAAAATCGGATCACGACGATGCCGCCATTGGTGGAGATCCTGCACGAGCAGCTGTTGATGAGTCCCCTCAGTGGCGATGATATTGCGATTGCGGAATTCATCATTGGCAACATCGATGATCGGGGGTATTTGACCTGCACCGTCGAAGAAATCGCCGAACCTCTCGAGGTCGAAGTCTCAGCTGCTGAACGCGTTCTGAGTGTAATTCAGAGTTTCGAGCCACCCGGTATCGGCGCACGAGATTTAGCCGAGTGTCTGGCAATCCAATTGGAGGCAATGGCCGGCGAAGTCATCGACGAGGACCGACAACTGGCGATTCAGATCATCCGTCGACACATGGAGGATCTGACCAAGCGTCGCTACTCCCGCATTACGCGTGCTCTGGGTATCGACAACGAGCAACTCAAATGCGCCCTGGAGATGATCGAGACGCTGCAGCCGAATCCTGGATCTTCTAGTATCTCGGACTATTCCGGTCTGTTGATGCTCGATACGGAAGTCCCTTACGTGACCCCGGATCTCATCGTCGAGAAGTCAGGGGAAGACTGGATCGTGAGTCTGACGGATGGTGGCCTGCCCTCGCTGCGGATTAACGCTGGCTACGCGAAACTGATGAAAGATGGTCGCGGGCGGAAGGACGACACACGCACGTATGTCTCTAAGAAACTGAACGATGCCCGCTGGCTCATCAATGCGATCAATCAGCGCCGCGACACGATGTTGAAGGTGGCAAACTATCTCGTGCGCGCTCAGATGGATTGGTTCGAGCACGGTTCTTCGCGTTTGAGACCCATGGTTTTGCAGGACGTGGCCGACGCGGTTGAGATGCACGTGTCGACGATCTCACGTGTCAGCAACGGCAAATACATGCAGACGCCACACGGTGTGTTTGAGTTGAAGTATTTCTTCGACAGCAAGGTTCATAACGACGAGGGCGAGGACGTTTCGGCACGGAGCGTGAAAGAAACGATCTCGAAGCTCATCGATGGCGAAGATAAAAAGAAGCCTCTGAGTGATCAGGAGATCGCTGCGATCCTCGGTCGAGATGGACTGAAAATCGCCCGGCGTACTGTCGCCAAGTATCGTGACCAACTGGGCATCAATTCTCAGCGCTATCGCAAGGATGTCTTCTGATACTGCCCGGCGTTTTGCCTCCGGCCTGACTCCTTAATGCAGCGCCCCTTCAGCATCAAAACTCATTTCGACGAACTCGCCCGTCTGACTCAGATCAGGATGGGACGTGTCCTGGGCGAGCGTCTGTGACAGTTCGATGTGTGCGAGATCCAGCGTGTTCTTGATCCGGGCGACTCGTGCCTGCGCTGGGTTCTGGATCCGCAAGACGTCGAACATGGACATGATCGCATCGTGGTCATTGGCCTTCACAATCGGTACGTAGGCCCGATTCAAGAATGTCGAGGTGAAGGCGTTGGCGTAGGTTGCGTCGAAATCGATCGCATCGTGCAGTTGTTGGGGGATCACATCTGCCAGACCCACACCATTGGCATTTCCGTGCGTCCGTTCAGATAACCGCCGAACAAGAATCCGTAACACGCCCGGTGTATCGGGTTCCTTTACTCCGGGCAGCATCATCCGGCCAATGACATTGGTATCCATACCAGTGCCGGAGATCTCTTTGCCCATCTCATCAACAATCAGCAGATCGATGCCCTGAGCAAAGATGCGCGGCATGGACTCTCTTGCCACGTGCAGCAGCTTCGGCTCGCGGCCTGCAAACTCCTCCGGGCGCCAGGCTTCAATGATCATCGTTTCGTCGTACGCATTCTCGACGATGGCCACACCGGCGATCACCGGCAAATGCTCGAGGATGGCTTTCCCCAGCGCTGGAATCAAACGGGATAGTCCGTCCGCCCCCTGGGCGTGGGCCATCGATGCGCCACGATGGCAACCGAGTCCGATCGTCATCATCTTCACGACACCACTCTCATGAACGCCACGGAAGGACGTGTGTGGCTTGACGCGATTGATGACGATGACCCCATCCGCCTCGAGTGCCAGTCTGTTCACAAGGATGGGCGTGCCGTCTTCTAACTGACCGATTTCGTCTGCGTCCATCGTTGCCTCGACGGGACACCCAAGTGTGGCTTCGCTGAGTCCATAGCTGGCCAGCACTTGTTTCTGCCCTTCCGCCGTCGCGCCTCCATGGCTGCCCATGGCGGGCATCAGGAAGGGGACACCACCCGCATGCCGCACTGCATCAATGACGGCTTTGGTGATCACATCGATATTGGCGATCCCTCGGCTGCCTCCTGTTACCGCGATCCGCTGACGGTGGCCGATTCGATCGGCCATGCCATTGCGTTCGAGTTCGGCTGCCACAGTGGCGACAGGGTCGTCGAGTCGTTGCGCATCAAAACGCTGGCGAAAGGTGGCCATCTGCGGGAAGGACATGTCAGCCTCCTGTCAGTGCGGCTCGCAAATCGTGAGCGCGATCGCGGATCGGCCGCGATGGTTTTGGTACCGGTTCGTCTGCCTTTTCAATTTTCCAAACGAAGACCGAAGGACCGGGGCTGTCGAAGTGAGCGGCAAGATGGGCATCGAAGTCAGCTTCGCTGGCGATCGTGACGACGTGTTCGATTCCCGCAGCTCGAGCCAACCCGGCGAAGTCTACGGCCCCTGCACCGGGCACGATCTGACTACCCGTGACCTCGTAGGTGCCATTCTCGGTAATGACGAGGGTGAAATTCGGTGCCGGGTGCTGTGTCATCGTCACCAATGTCCCGAGACACATCAGCGTACTGCCATCGCCATTGAGACACAAAACCCGTCGATTTGGTTGGGCAATCGCCAGACCATAGGCGAAATCTGCTGCGTGTCCCATGGCACTGTCGACATGAGCAAAGTCGAGGTGCGTGTCCGACAACTCGGCCCACGGCATGGAAACACTCATCGTCGTAACCACAACGTCACCCTCCCCACGTGCGTCGGCGAGCTTTTTCAGACAATTGTACTTGTTTAGCACAGGATCTCTCGCTATCAGACGGTGTGGTTGACGATCAGGACAGCTGCCGGACGCGAACGCTGACGTGCATCAGCGAAGGCGTCGGCAACCAGATGTGCATCCTCATCGTTGTGCATGAGCGAGTACGGGATATCCCAAGCCTTCAGAGTTGGCTCAAGGAACGTCGCGGCAGTGTCCACACGTGGTGCGTCAGGCACCATCGTCTGGTAACCGCGATAGCCCATGAGCATGACGATGGGCAGCCCCATGTTGTAGCAGGTTCCCCTGAAAGCATCGCCCGTTTCAAAAAAGCCCGTATTCTGGATAATGACAGCAGGCGTAATGCCACCCAGATACAGACCACTGGCGACGGCAAAAGCCTCGCCCTCGCGTGTAACGCCGACGAAGGTTAGATCGTCATCGGCCCAGATCTTCTCGAACAGGATACGTGCGCCATTGTCAGGTAGACCGACGATATGCGTCACGCCCTGCTGCTTGAGTTGCTCGATAATGAGTGATGCTTGCACAGATCCCGCCTCTATATGAAAATGGCACGGTTGGAGATACCGTAAGCGAATTCTTCCTGCTGAATACCTCCGACATACTGAGCAGTACGTGCCGAGGGGACCGTGCCCTCGTACCACTTGCTGAAGGAAGGATTGAAGGCGGCCAGGGAGTCACGATTCGCTTTAGAATCAGGACCGGCTGCGATGTAGGCGTTGTTAAAGATGCCATTGGCCTTCAGCCCCTCGCCACCAGCTTGCTTCACACGTTCGTCGACGCTGTCGAGAATCGCGGACGCATCGTTGCCAGCGACGGCGGAGACCATCGCCTCAGTGATTCCACCGTGCTTGATGCTCGTCCACGTGCTGAAGCCATGCTCCAAGGTGCCCGAGCGTTGAATTTCGACATCTCCGGAGACCACACGTGGCTGTGGTTCGACGACGCCATCGAGATTCGGGATACGCGATACGGGGTAGATGAGTCCGGCGGGCCGATCGTCGCCGAAGTAGTTTTCGAAGGCCTTTCGTGTTGCCTCGATTCGGGCCCAGGTCTGCTCCGGTGAGTCGTCGACGGCAACGAGAATTTCCATCCACACGGTCTGCTTGCGGAAGTCGATTCCCTGCTCGGCAAAGCCCTTGGCATACTGCTCCTCAAGGACGAATTCCATCTCCTTGCCAACATCCGGTCCCAGGGTATGGACCCATTCTTCACCCTTCTTGTGCGACACGGACGCGCCAGAAGGCTGATGGTCGACCCAGGAACCGAAGTCGAGTTTGCCACTGCCAATCTCAACGTCGCCCTGTGCCGCCTTGATCTGCACCTCAAAGAGGGCAGCAGGATCGGGGAAACCCTCCTGGTTCGTGAAGCGGGCCATACGATTGGAGCGCATGGGGCCACCGGTGGCGGAATGAATCATTGCACCATAGATGGCATTGAAATCATTCTTGAACTGGTCGCATTCGTCGCGATCGTCGGAGGGCGTTGTCCACATAACGTCCGTCTTGTACACATCGGACCAGTGTGCGTTGCAGGTGTTGAGACCCTTGTTGAGATTCTCGATGGTGCCGAACCACTCAGCGCCGATATTGTTTGGATACTGGGTGCCCACATTGCCACTTGGTTCGATGAGACGAGTGATCTTGCCATCGTCGTCGACCTGGATGACCTCACAGGGGTTGCAGAAGACGGCACCGGGATTGTGTCGGATAATGTGAACTTGGGCCATGGGATGATACTCTCCTCAAATGAACACGCGATATGCGAAAGTGACGTAAAGTGATGTTTGGATATTTATGGTTGGTCAGATATTTCCGCTTGGCAGAAATCGGTCTGAGAAGGTATAAAGTACTGCTGCTGCGGCGCCGCTACAACCGCTATGTTCACAGTCCGTGCCAGTGACGACCTGGGGGGGCCTGTTTGCGCGACAGCCTCGCGCTGGAGAAGTGAAAACGCGCTTGCAGTCGTGTCTGACGCCCGAGCAGGCAGCGGCACTCTACACCGGCTTTGTCCTGGATACTGCCGCGATCCTCGGTGCCTGCAAGGCGTACCACAAGGTGGTTGCATACACAGGTGAAGGTGCCGCCGAAGGGTTGCCGAAGCTCTTGCGAGATGCGGGGGACTTCGACTATCGACCTCAAGTCGATGGTTCACTCGGGGAACGTCTCGAGCAGCTCTTCGACGCAAGCTTTGCCGCCGGTTCGAGTGCAACGATCGTCATCGGTACCGATAGTCCGTCGCTGCCGCCGCCATTGCTCGACCAGGCGCTGGACCTGTTGGAGACCCATCAGGTGGTCATCGGCCCCTCGACCGATGGCGGCTATTACCTGCTCGGCCTGTCTGTCCCGATGCCGGCACTGTTCTCCGATCAGATTTCCTGGGGCACGGGCAGCGTGCTTGCACAGACGCTGGAAGCAGCTGCAGATCACTCTCTGGCTCTATTGCCTGTCTGGTACGATGTAGACCTGCCGAGTGAAGCCGCTTTTCTACGCGCCCATCTTCGGGCGCTGCGGCAGGCGGGACAGTCTACGGGGAAACACAGCCTGGCTGTGCTTGACGAACTGTCACTACCCGCCCCCTCCTGACAGCTTCTTCGAGAGCGACCTTAGCCAGCCATGAAACGATAGCCGGCGTCGACATACAAAATGTCACCGGTCATGCCGCTGCTCATGGGGCTGCACAAGAACAGACCCGCTTGGCCGACTTCCTCAACCGTGACGTTGCGCTTCATAGCGGACCGTTCTGCGTGGGTCCGCAGCATCTCCGGAAAGTCCTTGATCCCACGTGACGCGAGTGTCTTGATCGGCCCCGCCGACAGTGCGTTGACGCGAATGCCCTGCGGCCCCAGGTCGCGAGCCAGATATCGAACACTTGCCTCCAGGGCGGCCTTGGCGACACCCATTACGTTGTAGTTGGGTACCGCTCTCTCGCTCCCCAGAAAGGTCAGGGCAACGATCGATGAGCCCTCCTTCATCAGCGGTTCGGCTGCTTGTGTCAGGACATTCAGAGAATAGGCACTGACGCCGAGAGCCAACTCGAATCCGTCTCTAGACGTGTCTTTGAAGCGTCCATCGAGATCTTCGCGCTTCGCAAAGGCAATGGCATGTAAGAGGCTGTCCAGATGCCCCATTTGATTGCCAACAGCGTCGAAGGCTGCTTGCACGGAGTCGCTGTCATTTACATCGCAATGTACAAGCATCGGCGATCTCTCCAGCTGATCGACGATCTTCTCGATGCCCTCGCGTTCACGATCGCCAAGATACCCCAAGGCGAGTCGGCCACCGGCGGCATCAATCGCTTTGGCAATGCTCCATGCAATGCTTCGATGATTGGCAACGCCGGCAATGAAGGTAGTGCGATCCTTCATGATCATAAGTGCCTTCTCCTGTGTTTCATCTGTCAGTCAATTCTGATCTAAAAAATATCATCCGGTCGTATCAGCGGGCTTGTGCTCAACTGCAGGCCCGTACGATTCAACCTGTAATCGACGACGGCGCTGCCAGCGTAAGCGCGCTGGTCCTTCATCTTCGATAGACACTCACGCAGGCTGTCTTCTTCGCCCTCGCGTGCGATCAGCAGGGCAAACCCTCCACCTCCGGCGCCGGTCAGCATGCCACCCTCATGTAGCTCTGAGACAGGTGATCGGAAAAGTTGCCGAAGTGCTTCGTTCGTCGCGTCCGGATCAAGGATACAGCGATATTCCCAATAGCGGGTCGCCAGCTGTCCAAGTCGCGGATAGTCGCCCTGGCGCAGGGCGTCAGCAATCTCGTCGTGGACCTCGAGAGATGCCTGCATGGCGCCATACCTATCCCTGTCGCGGCGAAGATAGCTCTCGAGCACAACATTGAGTCCACGTGTCGCGCCACGAGCAATCCCTGTATCGAAAAGCACTACACGACGATGGAATGTTTCCTCATCAACTTCGACAAAACTCATCTTCGGCGCAGGAAGACCGGTGGTTGCGGGGGCAAGGAAATCCTTTACAGCGCTGGCGCCCCCACAGGCACCGCGAGCATCCTGCCAGCCGGAGTTGAGTCCGATCGACTGTTCGAGCAAGACACTTTGATCGTAGAGGAATGGATATTCGTCAGAACCACCGGCACTGTGTCCCGCAAGTCGATACAGAATCTTGAGAATTGAAGCCGCCAGAATACTGCTGGTCCCCAATCCCGAGCCCTGCAGAACGGAACTGGATGTCGTGATTTCAAGCCCACCTCCCTCCGTGAAACCGGCGATGTCACGCACGATGTCGTCGGAGTTGTCTTCTACGATCCCCGTGTGCACCAGAGATTGCTTGAGCATCCGAAGAGATTCGTCCCCACCACGCCGATAGGCAAAAAATAGTTCACTCTGCGTTGTCGGGTCACCGCGAAGATCTGCTTCGAAGTCTGCCTCAAAGTCGGCCGATCGCGATCGTAGTACGAGTCTTGGATCCGTCAAGCGTCGGGCTGTGACTCGCAGCGGCGGTGTGGGAGAATCGAGACCGGCAGTGTGCAGGTCGATCGCGGCATTCAGCGTTTTCCCGCCCTGTTCCTTGCTGCGCGCATGGTTGTCAGATGCATTTGCACTCGACAATCCGAGCCGCAGTGGCGAGCGGACCTCGAATCGCAACTCACCATCGTCTGAGGACATCTGGCCACCAACCTCGTCACTGCGTACCTCAAGAAGGCTGCTGCGAAGGTCGATTCGCTGTAGTTGATTGACCCGAGCCAGGTAGGCTTCAGGCAATTTGCCAATCTGCTTGTCCTCTTTCAGAGAGCGAATCTGTTTGTTGTCGATTGCACAGGCTGGCACCGTGCGGCGGCGCCAGAATTTCGGATCATGAAGGCGGGAATACAGGTCGGCGAAGATCATCGCGGCGCGCATTCCCCGAAGCCTCTTGGGGGCATCCTCGAGGCCATCGAGGTAGGCACCCAACTTCTTGATACAGGCGATCAACGTACTGTGTGACGGCCCTGGCAGCAGTCGCAGGACATCTAGATGGGGGCTATCTACCAACCCATCGACAATGTCGACCAGCAATCCGGGCATTTCTTTTTCGACTGCCGCCCCAAATCGCTCTTCCCATTCTTCGGCCCCGATCGACGCAAGCAGATGATCGATCGCAGAGGCCACGAGCAGGGCTTCACTCAGACCGCCAAGGACCAGCGCCCGAAGCAAATCGCGTTGCTCTTTCAGGCTTGTGTCGCCGCGCACTTCACGCAATGCCTGGTCAATCAACCCCTGCGCTTCCTGCTCGGTTGTCGCCGTCAGAAGGCGTTCGCCAGCTTTCAAGCGACACTCTCCTGCACAGCGCTTCGAGAAGACCAGAGTTTCGTGGATACACCCGGCATCTGGTCGCTGAGTCGGCGCGAGTGTATCAACCCCGCCGGTCGAGGATTGGCTTCGATCAACACCGCCACGGGAGACTGGTCAACCAAGTCAAGGACGAGATCGACACCTACCAGATCAATTCCGGAAAAGACATTGGCTGCAGCGATGGCCGTCTGTGTCAGATCCGCAAGCAGGGCAGCGCCGTCGACATGCAGATCTTCGCCACCACGACGGGCCAAACCTGCCAACGCCTGCGGCAGGCCGATCGTGTGGCCCCCATGGAGCTTACTTGCAGGAGTGTGGGTGTCGATGCCGACTGTGGCATACCCCGATTCGACGTCAATACCCTCCGCGTCTGACACGACATGGAGTCGAATCGCCAAAGTGTGCTGTGTGCCATCGTCGTCGCGCCAGGAGATCCCGTCGCGACGAGACTCGATGACACCGTCGCCATGGCGCCAGCACGATCGAAAGAGCTCTGATACGTGCTCGGGGGAGGCCTGCTTAGGCACAAGTGCAACGCCCTGACCAAGAGAAGATGCAACTGGTTTCAGGACCCATTCGCCTGAATCTTTCAAGATCAAGTCGGTTGTCGATGCATTCACGGGGCACGATCGTTGTTCTGGTACGGTAAGACCGAGTCTACGCCATGCCGATACCGTGTCGCGCTTGTTGTCGAGTTGTTGCGCCACGGCCCATGGGTTGCGGCAACGGTCACCAAATACCTGATCGAGTTGGCGATGCAGCTGTTGTTCCTGAGGGCCAAGCGAGAGCAGCAGTACGCGATCGAGTGCCAGAGGCGTCGCAAGGGGCGTCTCGACAAACAGATCGCGTTGTAAGTCGTACGTCACTACCCGCGTGGCACAATCACCAACGAGCCAATCCACGTGCACGCCAACCAGCGTCTGATCAAGACCATTGGCGACACAGACGTCAACAAAGAGGGGATACAATTCGTGGGTGATGAGTCGGTCATCGGCAAAAATGACGGCGTTGCAGAAACTCTCATGCAATCTGCTCCAGGCCAGTGGCGCAGGCGACAGAGCAAGGCAAATCTCCGGAGCCACAGGCTCGCTCAGCAGCAGGTCCGCAGCGAGCTGGGCGAGTCGTTGGGCATAGACTGGATCCGACAAGGCCTCTGACAGTTGTTGCGGCACGCCCGGTTGCAGGAAAGGTGCAAGCTGCACAAGCTCACAGATCAGACGTGGTAAGACGTTGCGAGTGCGGCTCTCGGCGGATGGGGTCGAGTCATCCTGCGTCCACTGCGCAAGACATCGTCGCAGGAGAGCCGTCGCTTGTGTTGCATCAAGGCGTGTGTCCGCAGCTATGCTCAATGCGTGCGTCGCCTGTTGCCAGGCCGGCAGATACGGCGAATCACTGACGCCGTATCGGGTCATGAGGTCTGCTCTTGCAGGGCCGCCAGATACTGCTCGCCGCCACGACTCAGATCTCGCAGCACGATGCGGGCGTTCTCGCCAACTCGATCCCACTCGAAGGGACGCCCCTCGGTGCGACTTGCGGCAAGTTCATGCGCCTCTTCGCGCAAGGCGACCCGATCCCACAAGCCGACGCCGATATTGGGTTCGATCAGGACGATGCGCCAGCCATCCACCGTTCCCTGGATCCGCTGCTCTGCCTGTTGCAGGGTGAAGGTGGCACCGTCCTCGGTATGGCGGACTTCGACCAGATCACCTTCCTCGACAAAGTGAGGTGTGACGAGATAGTCGAGCATCAGATAGCGTGGCATACCATAGGAGACACCGGCCAGGTCCTTGCCAACCTGGCGCCCCAGTTCGGCCTCGTAGATGTGTCCTTGTCGAACCTCGTAAGCGGCGAGGGCCTTCATCGCCGAACGAGCCGCGTCACGCAGGCCGCTGTACAACGCCTCGTGATATCTGGGTTCGATGTATCTGGGAAGGAACTGCTCCAGGCAGCCACCACGGCCCACATTCGTGATCAATTGTTTGCTGTTCAGGGTGATCCAATGCGACAGGTGCCAACGTTCAGGATCGTCTGAGAGCGGATCATCCGTCGAGACGATGACTCGGTGCGAACCATAGAGCGGTGACTTTGGCCGACGATCGCGTTCGACCGCGGATCCCCACTCGATGATCTGACGGCGAACGAAGTCGTCGAGAAAGGCGGCGGTCGCCCAATACTCTGGCGACGAAACGATGACTTCCTGAATGGCCACGTTGTGTCGCAGCGACACCTGATAGATGAAGTCCAACGCTTCGTCGAGTGCCTCTTCATCTATCGTGCTCGACCCCACGGTGCGCAGAACAAAGGCACGAGCATTGCGTCCGCCCGATTCGGCTGCATCCTTGATCATGACCAATCGATGCACGCCGGCAAAGGCGCGTAAACCGGTATAGCCACTATCGATCCCGTCCGTGATCCAGCGGCGCGCCGTGACTTCGTCCGGGGCTCGCGCCGTGTCCACCGCGAGCCAGTCAATCTCCTGTGGTGTATCGACGCCGTCCTGAGGCTCAAAGATATCGGGATACTTGGCCTTGTCGTACGTCGTCCACGTGTGGAAGAGAGACTGCACAGAATAGGGAAGGCCACAGTCCTCGAGTCTTCCACTGGCGTAGTCGGGATCTCCATGAAATGGATAGACGACACACGCGCGCACAGGGCGGGAAAAGCGGGCCGCGATCCTCCGCCCCTTGGCGTGGGTCGCTTGCGCCGCCGCCCGTGCCGCCGCGGCGGTCACACCCTTGTGACGGGTAAGCGCTTCGGCATACGCCTCGGCACTCAAGTACAGATGCCCACCTTCGACCACGACCTGAGCACGCGGCGTGTCCTGGGTGAATTCGACACGCCGGGAGATGATCAGGTTCGCCCCGGGACGTCCCTGCTCGATCAACTCACGCGCAAGGGTTGGTGCCTCTCGTAGTGCCCGCGAGTAGTGTGTCCGGCCTACGGGAATGGCGATGACGTGATTGACGCGTTTGTCTGCATCGATCAGGTCAGGATCAAAATCGTCGAAGACCTCAGGAAGAGGGAAGCCATCATTGCGAATAAAGGCCAACTCCCGCAGTTGCCCGTAGGAGCGCCAATGGCGTTCGACCTGTGTTGCAGCACCTGCACCGATGGCACCGACCTGAGCGTCGTCGAGGTAGTTGCCAAGCAGCAGATCCTGCTCAGGGACCGGCAGTGCTGCAACCTCGGTAAAACCGGTGACGACTCGACGTAGAAAACGGTATAGCCACTCATGGTGTCGAAGGGAGAACGCATATAACTCGTCTCCTTCCAATGCAGCGAAGCCGATCCCACGAGAGTAGATCCAGGGGCGATACTCGTGGAAGTGGTCGTTGATTGTCTCTGCAAAGAAGTCTGCCAGAGCACGCCAGAGCGACGGGGCATCACCTTCGCCGCGGATGTGCGGAAGGACACTATCGACGGCGAGCAAGATGTAGAATAGTTCCCCACCACGAGCAATCATCTCGAGTTGCCGTTGGCGCAATGGCTCATCACCGCTTTGCTCGGCAACGACTTGAGCGAGTCGACCAAAGTCACCGAGGTCCTCATACCCACCGGCAATCTGTCGCCAGTGCTCGTTGTCGATCTGTCGACCCATGAACAACTGCGACAGGTGCTCGACAAAACGTTGCGCGTCATCCGCATTGTCTTCTTCGTACAACTGGACCAGGGCAAATAAGGCATTGCGCGCGTAACCCAGGAAGGTGCCAAACGCTGCCTCGCTGACGTCGTCACCCCCGGTTCCAAGTGATGCTTTGGCGCAGCTGTATGCTTCGTCGAAGCCGATGCTGTCTGTGTCGACTGCCTGGTAGGCGAACTGTCTTTCGTTTAGCGCGCGGGCTTGCTCGACACGTGCTGCAAGCTGACTGCGTGCCTCAAGTGCAACAACGGGTCGGTCCTCGGAAGCCTTGTTCGAGCTTTCCAACCCTTTCTCTTCGCGGAAGTCCTCCACAGCGGGTGGCAATTGTGCATTGACAAGATTCGCCGCCGGCTCATCGTCCCAGCTGGGCCAGGCCTCGCGGCCAAGCCTCGCCAGGCCTTCTCCCAACGCACCATGTGTCGACAAGATCTGAGTCTGCTGGGCACCATCGAGGAGAAATAGCCCACCCAGGGCGAGGAAGTCGAGAAAGGTCAACTCCTGCAGAGCACGACCTGCAGCCAGATCTGCCAGGGAGCGCGTCAGTGCCTCGTCTCGACTCCGCAGTCGTCCGAAACGGCGCAGCTTCGCGACTTCCGCCAGCTGTAGCTGCGCTTCCTGCTCTTCGTGCATTTCGTTGATGATGCGGCGATAGAATGTTTCTGCCCCTTGCGTGTCTCCTGATTCCAGGGCTGCAAGCAGGCCACTGGCACGCTCACGCTGTCGACGCATCGCCACGCGCCACGATTCGACGGTGTCTGCTCCGAGTCCGATCGACACATACGTCGATTCGCGACCCAGGCGCTCGGCAACGGCAAACCAGAGCATCACATCGATGCGGTTGAGAGCACGTCGCCGCGCGCCAGATGCCCCGTCGACGATGACCAACGCACTGTCAGGTTGATCCTCCAGCATCAATCGTGCGACGCGAGACGGGTCTGCAAGCATGTCGAGCAATTCCTGGTGCGGAATGCCCAGATCCAGCACATCGGCGCCTTGCAGGGCACGATCATAGGAGCGCTCTGGCCCGGCAACCTGCAAAGCCAGTGCATGAATCCCCATGCCGACGCGCTCGGCCACCGCGTTGAGATCCGCCGACTCGAGGGGGGCTGACGTCGCCCAGCGATCGATGCGTGGCCCGAAGGAAAGGACATTCGCCTCTAATTCAGCCTCAGTCATCCCCGCCTTCAACAGGATGGCTCGGGCATCCTCGGCGATCGATTCCAGTGGCGTGTCACTGGTATAGGAGAGCAGATCCTGCGTCGACAAACCGGTCGGGGAGACGACGCGCAACTCGGCCGCCGCGCGGGGCGCCGGAAACAGCCCAGACAACTGCCCTGTGTCACCTTCGGCCAGACCGAGCATACGTGCCACTCGCGGTCCCCGGCCGTCGGCGGCGAGGGCCTTGAAGCCGGAGGACAACAGGGTTGCCAGCAATTGGCCGTCCGAGTCCAGCGCATACAACAGATGCTGCGCGCTGCCCGTGAGAATCTCAAATTTCCGCATGCCGGCGGCGAAACGACCGTCCTGCGTGTCGGGTTTGTATTCGGCACTCAAGACGCAAACAAAGGGCCTCCCGGGGGTGGATCCAGAAGGTCCTGCTGCCCCGGCGCGGCGCTCTGCCTCATTGAGGCCACGACGCAGCAGCCAAACTTTGTAGAAGGGCATGAATCGATTCACATGTTCGGCGCCGGCGACCATCTTGTGAATTCCCCAACGTGCGACGAGGGCCGCCGTCACCCGCTCCGGGTCTCTCAACTCGGGTTGCCCGAGGCCAACCAGTACTTCCGCTAGACGAGTTACCTGGAAGACGGGAACCGGTGCGGCACCGGGTCCGGCGCCGCACCGCACCTGCATGAAATCGCCGAGGGCGCTCTCGTCGGCCAGCAGGTCTGTCGCCCAGGCCTCCCAGGCGAAGCGCGTGTCGAAATCGTCGCGACGATCGAGCAGAGCATTGGCCAGGCTGGCGACGCGATCGTGATGCTCTGTTGGGATGCCCAGTTGCCGCAATTTTTCCCGACGTCCCAAGGTCAGGACGAACTCAAGAAACAGGCCATCCTTTGGAACGCAGTATCCTCCGTAGCCCTCGCCAGCAGGGTGGATGATGCGATCACCCCGGCGACTCATCTGGTCGCCCATCTCTTCGACATCACCATGTCCTGAGGCTGACACCATCAGTGACATGGCATTGGAATAGGCGAAGTGTGACGCCATCGAGGCATTCTCACCCGTCTTCAACACCTCAGGCTCGGTCAAGCTGTCAAAACTTCGAACGGACTTGTTGATCAGTCCGTAGATCTGACGGCCTGCGCGGGCGGCGGCACGATCGGCACCTCCCACCCATTGTGCCCAGGTTTCGACGGATTCACGCTCTCGGTGCCCCAGATCGACCCGGCTGGGGGTATAGAGCAGATGGTATCCCTTGCCGGCTCCCTTGGCGGCCAAACGATGGGCCGAGTGCATGGTCTGGGCCTGTAAGCCTTTTTCGAGCACGACCTGCTTGCGTGCCGTGGTTTTGGCAAGCCTGCCATACCTACGCGTATAGGTGGAAATTCGATCCTCCGCATCGATCCCCTGAGCGGCGGCCCATGACTGCAGCAGGTGGCGGCGTGCAAGGAAGCGGGTGAAGGTTGTTCGATCCTGGCGAAAGTCTTCATCTGTGTCGACAACGTGTCGCAACGCTTCGTGGCGATCGAGAGAGGTATGCCGGTGCAGCAACTCGTCGATGGCTTCCTCAAGATTTGCCCCATTGCGGTCGGCGACACGCACCAGGGCATCTTCCGCCAGGCTCTCTTCGTGGTCGGCAAGCGTCTGAGCAACCTCTGCAGGATCATCGATATCTGTCGCCTCTCGAGCGACACCCAGTTGCTCCTGTAATTCGAGCAACGCGCCGAGAACACCCACCTCTTCCTGGACCGTCCGATTGCGACCCACGACACGGCCCACGGCGGACATCTCTTCGATGCCCTCCTCGGCGGCCGTTTCTTCGACCTCTACCCAGATGCCTAGCTCGCGGATGATGCACGCCCCGAGCGCGCCAAGTCGCTGGCGGAAGCGTCGTTGGCGCTCTTCAACCTCGCCGGCAAGTCCGGCAGCCTCCACGACCTGGTGCAGTGCCATGGACTCCTCAAGCCATGTGCGCACATACCCCTCGGTCATGCCCGCCGATTGGGTCGTGAGCACATGCAACACGGGTAGTGCGCGCCGCGGTGCCACCGCGTGCGGCCCGAAGCGTTCCCAGGCAATAGACTGACTGCTGCCCAGGGCGCTGAGTCCCTGCTCAGTCTGCTCAGACCCAATTGCCTCGAGGAGGCCGGTGACAGCCTGTGGTGGTGCTGCGTCGAGCCAGGCACACAAGGCCTGATAGGGTTCTTGTTCTGCGGTTTCGACCGGTGTCTGCGCCGCGACAGGGTCTGTCAAATAAGCGGATTGAATGGCGGCAGCGATCGCACAGATGCTGTCAGTGATGGTGTTGTCGTCTGGCGCCTGATCCTTCGCCCAAGCGAGAATCGTGCTCTCGTCGGCCAAGGGCGACGATCCATCAGCGGTCCCAGCACCTTGTCTGGCCGTCCAGAGCAGTCCGCGTGCGGCAGCGGCGAACTCACTACGCAGCACATCCTGTATGTTGGCGGCCCAGTGATCGGACATCTCTTCACGGAAGGACTCTTCCATGCCTGCGATATCGATGACAGTTCGCGTCTGCTCCTGACCATCGACGATCAGCACTTCCTCTTTGATGAAGAGGGGGATCGCCTCAATCCAATGGTCGGCCAGTCTCAGCCAGCGATAGTCTGGGCTGGAGTACACTCGGTCTCCCGCCAGGCGCACAAGCTTGCGTAGATTCGCTGCTTTGCCCAGATACGGTTCATCGAACTCGTTGATCTTGACCAGCAGGTGAGACCCCGTCGGCGACGGTCGCTGGCTGATGACGACGTAGGCAGCGTCGCGTGACGGAGCACTGAGCAACTCTCGTCGGATCTCGTCGACGACTTCCAGTCGATCCTGTGTTGCCTTTACGACGCTGGCGTCTGCCATGGCCGGTAGCGTCGGCTGGACGAGTTCGTCGCCGTGATCTTCAATCAGGCGGCGGGCGTCGAGAATCCGCCCCATGAGCTCGTCGCGCTGCGCGTCGAGGACGGCTTCCTCAAATCGTTCACAGGCGCCCTCAATCTGCGTGAGGGCCACTTCTCTGGAGCCTTGCAGAAGTAACTTGAGTTCAAGGGCGACCGTTTCGAGCTCGGCATTGCCTGAGACAGCCTGCCACAGTTGATCACTCAGTTGGGCCCAGGCTGGCTGTGGTGCCAACAGGGAGGCATTAGCAAACAGGGTTCCCTGATTGTGAAAGGCACGACTCATGCGGCCAAAGACAAGTTGTTGTCCACGATCGCGTACCTCTGCAGCAATGCGCAGGATGTTGTCGCCTTCCAGATCGCGATCATAGTCGCGCACCACGTCGTAGAGCAGGAAGCGCTTGTCATCGACGTCGGCCTCTGACATCAATACATCGATCGCCGCGCGGCGATTGTACGGAAGATCCAGGCGATCCTGTCCCAGAAGCCAGGTGATCTGCTGTTCGCGCCAGTGCCCGGCGTCGGCACCCTGTTCGCTGACACGCCGCAGGAAGATGGACACGTGATTGCCGGCATCGAGATGGCGTGATTCGAGCAGATGATGCAAATGCGAGCGTTCGCGTCGCGCGAGCTGGTCGTAGAGTCCTGCAATCCAGCGCATCGCCTGCCGGGGGGAATCACCTGATTCGACGGCAAAGCTGTAGAACATGATGAAGGCGAGCAGCATTTCGAAGGCACGCAATTGTTCCGGCGCCTCGGCGACGAGATCATCCTTCGTCGCGTCGATGGAAACACCTAGAGCCGGCGCGATCTCTGTGCAGATCAGCAGAGACGTCGTTGGGTGTTGTTCGATGTGCACCAGGCGGTGATGCTGGCGCATGAAGCGGACAAGGATGCGGCGATTTGCCAGACTGCCAACCAGTTCCACGAGACGTGCGTCTGTGTCGAAGCGTCGTGGCACAAGGCGCAGGGCACGCTCTATGAGGCGAGCTGTTAGCTCGACATCGCCTGGCGCCTGATCCAGAGAATCCCAGGCCAATTCGGCCAGGGACGTTCCACCAATGCGCAATACGGCCTCGGCGCTGAGCTCTCCGGCTTTCCGCCGGGCCCGCCAAACACCCGTGCGCGCGTTGAATTGCTCGACCAGCCGGAGGGGAAATCCGCTGTCGTTCACAGGCGATCCTTGTAGGTGGTAGTGTGAGAGATGTGCGTGCTGTGAAGTGCTATGCGGTTTGCTGGAGAAATCCGATGGTTACGCTCTTGATTTTCGGCGCCAGCACGTAAATCAGCTTGAAGAAGCTTTTAAAGTCGACCAATTTCCACAAATGGGTCGACAATTCGAGTCGATTCAGCACGTCAACAAGATCCTCGAAGATCTCTTCGCTGATGATCTCGTCAATCGCCTCAACTCCCTGTTTGGTCGACTTCTTCATCGCTTGATCGATTCGCTCAAAGAGAATCGGAAAGGGATGCTGACTGTCAGTTGCCGGATAGGGGAACAGGCAATTGCCAGCGATATCTGCAAGGGCGGCCAGCTTGACAATCGGCGGGGCGTGCTCAGTCACCTGGTGGTGGTTGGCGATCACTTGCTGAATCGAAGGCTCCACTTCCCACCGATCGGCCAAGCGTGTGCCAATGACCTGGTGGTCGATATCCTTCATAAGAAAACGCTCGATTTCCACAACCTGGTGGGCCCACATCTTGTTCTCTGCTTGTGCTTCCTGGACTTCCTGCTCAACGAGAGCCATCACCAACTCGAGGGAGTCTTCCAGGCACATGAGCATCGTTACTTTGCCAATGTCATGGAGCAGGCCGGAGGTGAATGGATCGTTTCCGTCGACCAGTTCGATTTTCTCCCACAGCTTGACGTCCTGCAGCACGGCCACCTGCTCTTCTTCAAGGTGGAAGCGTTCGAATTCGGTCTTTTGCTGCGAGTTTTGCGCAGCCGGGTCAGCAGGCAGGCACAGGAGTTTGGCGAAATGGGCTACCGCAAGAGAGTGCCTCCAGAATTGATCGATCGTGCCTTCTGAAGTCTTTGAGAAGATCTGGCGGATCTGGCACGCAGTCACGATTTCGCGGATCGTACGCGCACTTGCCAGGGCCACGGCCTGGTCTATCGTCTCCACTCGTGAACGGAAACCATACCGACCACTGTTGAGGATACGCAAGATGACCGTTTTCGTTGGCAGATCGTCTTCGATCGCCTCCGCCCACTTCTTTGGAGGGTCGAGATCGTCGAGGGCGGCAACTTTTCGCTGCGTGTCCGGCATGGATGGGAAGGCATTCACCGCATCAAGGCGGTTATCGATCATCTTGGCACGTTCTTCAGGTGTCATGGACTCAAGATCGGTGCCCGCCGCCACGCCGGAGACGACATACTCCTTGATCAAGGGCTGAAAGAATGCCTCATCAGCGTTCTTGGTCAGCGAGAGGATGACATTCAGCTCCTCGAGGTTTGCCTGCACCTGTCTATACGTGGCTGGATCTTCGCCAAGAGGATTCACCCGCGGATCGATGATCATGACGATGTGTGCTTTCGTGGCCAGCATTCGGGCAACGGTGACGCCATTGCCGCGTAATCCCGGCCCGATGAGCACCATTTTGACGTCGTCGGCGTACTTCTTCAGTGTCGTGGCGACCTCGCCGCTATCACTGCAGATGGCATACTTCACCTGCTTGCCGAGATCGAGCAGAACGTTCTCTTGCTTTAGATCTTTGACGAAGGCAGTCAGATGACGGGTCGCGGAGATCTTATCGCCGAGAATAATCAGCGGGTTGCCAGCAGTCTGGGCGTCTTCTGTCACCAATCCCTCCTGCCGTCAGGCAGGACATCTCAAGGGGGGAAATTCAATACTTGGCGCCTCAAATACAGAAGACATAAGGTAGGTGGCCTCATCAGAGAGCGCAACGAAACCGTGATCGGGAAACGGTCACAAAAAGGGCCCTCCACGCGCTGCATGGAGGGCCCTTTTTGAAGAGAGAAACTGGTCGATCTACTCAGATACTCTCGATCATCTCAGGAGGGTAGGGTGCCTGACCACTCTTGAAAGCATCCATGGCGCCATACTCGTGCAATTTGTTACGCAGCGTGCGCGTGCTGATACCCAGCTGCGCTGCCGCATCTGTCCGATTTCCTGCCAGGGACTCCAGGGTCTTCATGATCAGCCGGCGCTCCATCTCATGCACCGTGAGGCCGACCTGCAGGCCATCGCCGCCCTCGAGGGCCGGCCCCTGGGCGAGCTTACGGGGGAAGTCAGCTGGCGTGAGGCGGTTCCCCGGGGCGACCACGACGGCTCGCTCTACGTAGTTCTCGAGTTCACGCACATTTCCAGGCCAATCGTAGCCGGTGAGCAACTCGAGCGCCTCATCCTCAAAGCCCTCGATCTGCTTGCCATTCTCCTCGTTGTAGCGCTCGATGAATAAATGAGCAAGAGCTGTCACGTCTTCAATGCGCTCCCGAAGGGGAGGCAGACTGATTTCGATGACATTGAGACGATAGTAGAGATCCTCGCGGAAGTTTCCTTCCTCTACCTCTTTCTGCAGGTCACGATTCGTGGTGGCGACGATGCGCACGTCCACCTTGATCGTTTCCGTGCTGCCCACGCGCTCGAATTCGCGCTCCTGCAATACCCGCAAGAGCTTGGCCTGCAGGGCGGGGTCGATCTCGGAGATCTCATCGAGAAGCAGCGTTCCACCATCGGCCATTTCGAAGCGACCACGTGTCTGCTTATGCGCGCCTGTGAAAGCGCCTTTCTCGTGCCCGAACAGCTCACTCTCCATCAGGTCCTTCGGTAGGGCAGCGCAATTCAGGCGGATGAAGGCCCCTGTGCGACGACCGGAGCCATAATGCAGCGCCTTGGCGACAAGTTCCTTGCCTGTTCCGCTTTCGCCCGTGACCAGCACAGTGGCACGACTCTCAGCAACTGTACCGATCAGGTCAAAGACCGGAGCCATGCTCGCTGCTTTGCCGATCATACCGCCATCGCCATCGCCATAGCGACCCTGCAATTCCGACCGCAGGCGACGATTTTCCCGCTCTGTCTCCTGCATCTTCAGTGCCTGTTCGACGATAATTTCCATCTCTTCCGTCGTCGATTCTGAGCCCTTCTGGATGTAGTTGTACGCGCCATTGCGCATGGCGTGGACCGCATCTTCGATGGTGCCATAGGCTGTCATGAGAATGACTGTCAGATCCGCCCAGCGATTGCGTACCTGCTCGAGCAGCTCGAGACCACTCATGCCTGGCATCTTGATATCAGACAACAGCAGATCGTAGTCAGCGTCTTCGAGCTTGCGTAGTGCACTGCCGGCGTCGCCGGCGGTGTCGACATTGTATCCCTTGCGGATCAAGATCTCTTCGGTTGCTCCGCGGACATAGGAGTCATCATCGACAACGAGGATTCTCTTGGTAGCCATTTGCGTCTCTTCCCTGGATGCGGTTTCAGCTGGCGGTTGATCTACAGTGGTAGGGCGATGGTGAAGCACGTGCCATCGCCAGGTGTGCTGTCCACGACAATGGTACCGCCGTGGGCTTCAATGATTTTGCGCGACGTCACCAGGCCGAGGCCGGTGCCATCTTCCTTGGTCGTAACGAAGGGTGTGAACAATCGGTCCTTGATCTCTTCGCTGATCCCCATGCCCGTGTCGCGTACGCGGACGATGGCCCAGTCCCCATCGGTGTCACTCGTCTGCGTGACTTCCAGATCGATTGTGCCACCCTCTGGCATGGCTTGTGTCGCATTCAGCAGAAGATTGAGGATGACCTGGTGACATTGCTCCGTATCTACCGGGCAGATACAAGGTTCAGCAGGGAACATCCGGCGAATTTCCACCGCTTGTTGCTTGCGTTCGAGATCGATCTCGAAGAAAGCCGCCGCCTCTTCCACCGTCTGCAGCAAGTCGACTGGATGCGTGTTGAGATTGAGTGGGCGTGTGTAGGAAAGCAGACTGGAAACGATTCGGTTCAGTCGGGCAACACCTTCGGTAATCTTGCGCACCAATCGCCGACTCGGGTCATCTGTCTCAAGGTCGCGTTCCAGCAGATTGGCAAAGCTGGCGATGCCACCGAGGGGATTGCGGATTTCGTGGGCGACGGTTGCTGCCATCTCGCCAAGGGCCGCCAGTGTATGCATGCGGCGCACCTGCTCTTCGAGGCGCTTCATCTCTGTCAGATCGTTGAAGACCTCCGCTGCACCCAGAATGTGACCATCGGCATCCTGAACGAGAGAGGTGGAGAATCCCAGCGGAATTCTGCGGCCATCTGCGCGCTTCAGGTCCTTTTCTTTGCTGGCTAGGCCCTCGCCCGTCTCCAGTGTGTGCAGAATCGTCTTCTCGTGCCCTGCGTCGAGGCCGACGATCTCTGCATAGCTCTTGCCCAGGACGTCCTCCTGGCTACGTCCCGTGATCGCCTCGGCAGCACGATTGAAGACGGTGATATTGCCGTCTAGATCGGTGACCAACACACCACCGCTCATGCTTTCGAGAATATTGTTGAGATAGTTGCTGACCCGATCCTTCTCTTCGAGGCTGATGCGCAACTGGCGATTGGTTTCCTCGAGTTTGACATTCAGATACTCGAATTGCTCTTCGAGTTGCTTGTACGCCTCCATGTATCGCCGCGTCGTTTCGTTGAACAACACGAAGGAGTCGGCGAAAGCTTCTTCCAGAGGTGCAGCGTCGCTGGAAGGGGACAGTTGCAGCACGTGCTCGGGTGGGTGTTCGGAAGGTGTTGTCATCGGTGTCAGCGGATCCGTCGTTGGAGGCCACTGAGGCGCACACCGCGTGACGACAGGCAATCAACACTCGTGTCATGTAGTTGCAGTAGTTCGCGCAATTGCTTGTCGAGTTGATCGCGACGTTGGCTCTGTCCAGGGCGGGGGAGCGCAACAAGGCTTCCGAGAGCGCTCTGCAACTCGGTCACGGCATCCCGCTGTTGGTATAGCAGTGGAACCAACTCATTGGCATCCACGCCCTCATCGACGCGGTGTCGTACCTGCTGCGACAAGGAAAGGGCAGTCGCGCAGGCGTCTTCCACCTGCATCCAAGGATCAACGGCACTGGCCGTCTGCATCTGATCGTTCATGTCTTCACGTTCGCTCTGAGTGCCGGGGCTCTGATTCGGAATAACCTTGCCTTGGGTCATTCCACCGGTTCGTTTTAGCAGGATAGCAAAAGCGGTGCCTTTCGTGACGATCCCCTGAGAATTCGGTCAACCCCGGATAAAAAGTGGGTCCAATCCCTCAGAAATCACGACAGGCGGGGAAGATTCTTCCCTGCAATGGGAAAAAGATGCTGCCAATATAGGGTGGCTGGCGCCACCGAGGCAATCAAAAAAGCCCTAACAGCATATGGAGAAAGTACTTAGGGCAGGGGAAGCAAGTTTCCCCTTGGCCTAGAATCTCGCACCGGGACGAGGATCCCTGCGCCGGGATGTTTTTCTGAGATCTCTGCTGATCGTGGGGCGTGCAGATCGAAATACCGCGCCACGCGATGGTCGCCGAGACGGTTCGATCGGGGGGGCAGTCTTCTCGGGAAGACGTTCGGCTCGCAGAGCAAATTCTACGACCGTGACATGGGATCTGCGGATTCTGGCCAGGCCCCTGGCCCATAGGATGAATGTCGGCAGGGCGATGCCGATGATTCCGGCGGCGACGGTCAGGCGATAGGTCTCGTATGTCACGTCGCCGAGGATCAATACCAGCGCCAGCAGACCGCCGAATGCCAGCAGCAGGCCACCCGTGGTGCTGATGTATCCACGCCAGAACTGGTCCACGCTTGCCTGCAGTCCTGTTGGGCGATCGATCAGATGGTCTGCAGCGGGAATGTCCGTCTCTGGCGCCTGTTTGGCCTCCAGGAGGCCGGCAAGTCTAGCCAGCTGCTTCTCAAAACCTTCAGCCAGGCCAAGCATGCCAGTTACAAACAGAGCTGCTCCGACGGCGAGAGCGATACACGCCTCCACGACCGCCGCCAAAGGGACGAAACGCTCAGCGTGCAGGCCCAGGCTCAAAGAAGCGTGTCCCACAAGGGCGGACAGACCACCAAGGAAAGTCAAAAAAAGGAAACGTCTCATCGCCGCTCTATGCGGCCAGGATCACGCCTTGGGTGCGGGTGATTCCTCGTCGCCACTGTTAGGGCCGGCCTTCAAATCGATACGGCCGACGGAGTAGTCGCTAAAGGCACCGATGGTTGGATTGGGTTGCTCACCCTCGGTTCCTTCTGGAAGCTGCCTGAATTTCACGTTGATGTCACGAGCTCGTACAGAAAGAGCCCGACATGCTACATAGGGGTTGATCGTGACTTCAAGTTTGAAGTCTACTTCACGTGCAAACATCGACTGTAGGTCCTGCATTCGAAGCATGCCTCCTAAAGAGTCGCCGGCGACAACACCCTTAGGTCAACCAGAAGGTGACAAAGGCGTTGTAGTCCGCAATGTCGCGTGCGGTCTGGACAGAATCGAAAGAAGATATGCCACTAATCGTCAGTGAGCAAGATCTGGACCAGCTAAAGTCTCGCCCGCCTGGACCTGAAAATCCAAGCGATTCTGTTCGGGCGGCAAGGGACAGGTATAGGCCGAATTGTAAGCGCAGTACGGATTGTAAGCGCTATTAAAATCAAGAAGATATGACCCGTCTTCCGTGCGGAAAATTGGTGCGTATCTGCCTGCAGGATAGGTGGCAATGCCATTGGTTTGGTCGGTAAAATAAACCGACAGGTCATCATCTCGGATGGAGCCCATGACCTCGAGCCAGAAGGGTTTTCCATCCCACTGGAAATGAAAGCGGCCCATTCGTTCCACCGTCATCTGCGTACCGTTCGTATCTGGAATCCGCACCTGACGGATGCGCGCATACCGATGCAGACGACCGGTTATGCGGAAACGCAGGTCAATCGGGAAATATTTCAGGCCACCAAAGTGCGCCCGATCTTCAGCCAATAAGGGGGACGCCTCCCCTTGCTGGAACATACTGTCCTTCAGGGCCCGCGATGCAGAGATTTCCTGGGTCAGTTGCTCAGTTGTTTGCACGCCCTGTGTCTGCACGGCTGCGGCAGGTGTACTGATTGCCATGGCGACGACAACAATCAGGAGACTGCCCAGCTGTGTTCCGAGATGCTTCATCGCATTGCATTTTCAATGATTGACTGACGTGTCAGGCAGCGGTTGATTTTCACATACCGCTTGTTCCTTGCACCACACCTGCCTACGAGAATTTCTTCAGGAGAGTTGTCCATGCGCCTCGATCAACGTGTTGCCATCGTGACGGGTGGGAGTTCAGGCATCGGCAGAGCCATATGCCTAGATTTCGCCCAGTCAGGTGCGAGCGTGGTCGTTGCAGATGTCCAGGAGGCGCCCAAACAGGGAATTTACCACGAACAGGACACCGTAACGACCACGACGCAGGAGGTGGAGAATCTCGGCGGGAAGGCCGTCTTCGTCCAGACAGATGTTGCTCATGAAGATAGTGTTCGGTCCCTGGTCGATGCGACAGTTGCCAAGTATGGCGGCGTCGATATCGTCGTCAACAATGCGGGAATCTATATCCCGGGAGACAGTCAACAGCTGTCGACGCAAGACTGGGATCGTGTCATTGGTGTCGACTTTCGCTCGGTATTTCTCCTGACGAAGTATGCTGCACCTCATCTGATGAGGTCCCGGGCGGGGCGTATCATCAACATCGGTTCGGTTCATTCGTTTCGTGGCGGTGCGGGGCCCGCCTACGCACCGGCGAAGGCGGCTGTCGTGAATCTCACCCGCGATTCGGCGACGGAATTGGCGCCCCACGGTGTGACAGTGAATGCGATCTGCCCCGGCTATGTTGAGACGGCGATCCAGGACTATCTCACGCCAGAGCAGATTGACGAAGCACGGGAGCGCACACCCCTGCCAAGACTTGGCGTGCCCACAGACATTTCTCGGGCGTGCACATTTCTGGCCTCGGATGACGCCGAATGGATCACCGGTGTCGCTTTGCCAATCGACGGCGGCTGGCTTGCACCCATCATATAGGAACATCCAATCATGAACAGTGAGATTTCGCTGAGCCCTGAACAGGCAGCGACTGCCCGTCAGATCCAGAGCCATATCGATGCCCTGGCCAGAGACGGGGGGGGGAGAGTCGTTCTGCCGGCAATGGATCTGA
>Ga0114999_10001448_pt1 | contig 32926 bp, 30 predicted proteins | sample ArcticOcean_MG_C_3_FD_89820 | JGI IMG/M metagenome (GOLD analysis project Ga0114999, IMG submission 89820) | Marine microbial communities from western Arctic Ocean - ArcticOcean_MG_CB8_126 | ecosystem: Environmental > Aquatic > Marine > Oceanic | place: Arctic Ocean: Canada Basin | collected...
CGAGGTTCATACGCCAAAGGTGAACGAGATCAGGCTCAAGAGGTGGAGGCGTGTCCATTGCGAGCCATTGAATTTCCGTCGTCATGACAGCAAAGGTAGCTGCCCCCCGGGTTGCTTGTCAGGTAGTCTCTGGACGCGGAGTCAGGTAGTCGCTGGACGCGACATGCGGCGGAACCCGTCGCAGTTGCTCGACCTCTTCGTCATTTACGTAACCAGAGATTACAGATGACGGGCACGTCGGGATGAGATTCGCGGATGCGAGCCAACCGTGCGCATCCATCCATTCCGGTGAGGTGGATATCGTTGACGACGATGTCCGGTTGCAGAGCAACCCATCGACATCAGTGCCTGCTCGGCGGCGGCGGCGTCCTCGACTTGAAATCGGCGGAAGCGCGACGGCTGACGAGCCGAATGGAGTCATCGTCGTCAACGATGAGAAGTCTACGAGTGGCTACTGTCGTTTCGCTCATAGGAACCTCGACCCAGTGGCAGAAGATGGGCCCGATGCATAGAAAAACGTAGTGGACGCAGAGCCCAGTATCACTCCGCGTTGACTTCTCTCTGGTGCCTGATTAGCCTAAGGCGCACATGACTGCAGAAGGTGAATCGGAATCGCGATTCACTCACCAGCCCGTGACCCGCGAAACGGGACCAGCCCAAATACGCACCCCAGGAGCCTGAGTGACCATGGCGACAAAGCCTGCCTATCCAGAAATGACCGACGATGGCCGCTATAATGTTATCGGCACCCGCCCAATCCGCCATGACGGCGAGGACAAGGTAACGGGGCGTGCTGTTTACGGTGCCGACGTGCGACCTGCTGACCTCTTGTACGGCAAGATATTGCGCAGTCCTCATGCTCACGCCCACATCAAGAGCATAGACACGTCGAAGGCGATGCAGTTGGAGGGTGTCCGCGCCGTGGCCACGGCAGAGGACTTGGTGGCCACTGTGGACAAGATGTCGAACATCGGTGAATCCACCGTCAACATTCGTGAGATTGCCGCCAATTCTCTGGCAACAGGAAAAGTTCTCTATAAAGGCCACTCCGTCGCTGGCGTGGCGGCGACGAGCCCACATATCGCCGAAGAAGCATTGGCACTGATCGAAGTTGAATACGAGGTCCTTCCTGCGGTCGTCGACGTCTTAGAAGCGATGAAGGACGGCGCCCCACTCCTCGATGAGAACCGGACTACCCGTGTGTTGGGAGAAAATTCCGACAACAAATCCAACATCGCCTCACACAATCAGCAGGCGATGGGTGACATCGAGGCTGGCTTCGCAGAGGCGGATGTTGTTGTCGAACGCGAATTCCGCACGGCCACCGTTCATCAAGGCTACATCGAACCGCACGTGACCACTGTACTGTGGAAACAGGACGGCTCGATCACTGTATGGGTCAGCACCCAAGGCTCTTTCCAGATTCGCGAGCAAGTCTCCGAAGTGCTGCAGGTGCCCATCTCCAAGGTAAAAGTGATCCCTACGGAGATCGGCGGTGGTTTTGGTGGCAAGTTCCCCATCTACATGGAACCCGCTGCCGCTGTGCTGTCGCACAAGACGGGTCATCCAGTAAAAATTGCCATGTCCCGCGCCGAGGTGTTCGAAGGCTCGGGTCCGGCACCGGGCGGCTACATCAAGTGCAAGATGGGGGTCACCAACGACGGTCGCATTACGGCAGCCCAAGCCTATATGGCGTATGAAGCAGGTGCATACCCCGGGTCTGCTGTTGGCGCCGGTGCCGCTTGTATCTTTTCACCGTACAACATCGCCAATGTGCACATCGATGCCTTCGATGTAGTGCTGAACAAACCCAAGTCCACCGCCTATCGTGCACCAGGTGCACCGAATGCGGCGCATGCATCAGAATCGATCCTCGATGAACTCGCCGGCAAGATCGGCATGGATCCACTTGCGATACGTCTGAAGAACTCGGCACGCGAAGGCACACGGCGTGCGGACGGTACCGTCTTCAAGGCGATCGGCTGCGAGCAGACCGTGCAGGCTTCCATCGACTCAGATCACTACAAGAGTCAGAAAGGCGCCGGCGTTGGCCGAGGCGTCGCCAGCGGTTTCTGGTTTAATGGGGGTGGCCAGTCAGCGGCGGCCATCGTCGTGGCCACAGACGGCACAGTAAGCCTACTTGAAGGTTCCACGGATATTGGTGGTTCGCGGGCCGCCATGGCGATGATCGTCGCCGAGACGCTGGGGATTGGCGTCGACGATGTAAAACCCGCTGTCGTCGACACCGATACAATTGGCTATCACGACGGCACCGGTGGCAGTCGCGTCACCTACGCAACTGGCCACGCATGCTACAATGCTGCTATCGATACTCAGCAGAAGATGGCCGCACGTGCTGCCCAGCAACTCGAGGTCGAAGAGGGCAGTGTCGAGTGGCGTGACAACGCATTCGTCTGCAACTCTGATGCGTCCAAAAAACTGACATTCGCCGAGGTTGCCGCTCAACAGGGCTCTACGGGTGGCCCGATCGAAGGCACAGGCTCAATCAATGCCTCAGGTGCCGGCAACGCCTTCGCAACCCACATTGTTGATGTTTCCATCGATGAAGAGACGGGCAAGGTGCAGATTCTGCGTTATACGGCCGTGCAAGACGTGGGCAAGGCGATCCATCCCAGTTACGTAGAGGGACAGATTCAAGGCGGTGCCGTGCAGGGAATAGGCTGGGCCTTGAATGAGGGATACTTTTACAAGGAGGACGGAACGATGGCCAATCCGACCTTCCTCGACTACCGCATGCCGACTGCACTCGACCTACCCATGGTGGACACGATTCTGGTGGAAGTCGCCAATCCTGCCAGCCCCCATGGTATTCGCGGCGTCGGCGAAGTACCCATCATCCCACCCATGGCAGCTGTGGCCAATGCGATTCATGATGCGATTGGTGTTCGGCTCACAGAGTTGCCCATGAGTCCTGATAAGGTCCTTGAAGGCATCCAGAGTCGAGGCGAATACGACGAAGCGGCCGGCTGACACGTCGGTAAGCCAGAGACAACGAAAAGGGCCATTATCACCTTCGTGATAGTGGCCTTTTCTACGGCAATCGGCCCATGCCAGCGAGAAGCCAGTGCCACCGCCACGGCGCTCTTACGTTCCCCAGCCTGCATGGGTTTGGCGACGAATCCATCGAAATCGTATTCCTTGATATCATCATCCCGGGCACATCCAGACAGGGCGAGGACGGGTAGATCAGGGTGAAACTCCCGCAGCCTTGTGAGCAACGTGTAACCCGTCCATATCGGGCATACGGATATCCGTGATCACCAGTACACGCCGGTCACCGGCAGCGGCCCACAGGCACCAAGGACCATTTGGATCTGCGTCGGCCCCAACCCGTCGAATAGGGGGATCTTGCGAATCACCTGAATCAGTTTATTGACGCGTTCCTTGGACAATACACACTCCAATAGCTTACGGTGTCCCTCGAGCGACTCGCGATCACTTTGTGATTTCCACCTTGTGACTTCGCGACGCCGGGTCGGCCCCCAGAGGGGGGCAGGGGATGCCTGTCCAGCGACAATACCAGATGGGGCGCCGGATCGTCAACGCAAAGTTGCCGGCGATTGCCCCGAAGCACCCAAGTCAGCTCTTGATACGGCGCCCTCCGCGCCCGTTGTTAGCAACTTCGAATTTCGCCATAGCCTCTCGACTGGATCGTAGCTACGACCATGCCTCGCAACACATCACCAAAACAGTTTCTCGATACGGTCGTGCCCGTTATCCGTCAGTGTGCCCAGGCATCACTCATCTTCCACGGCGACGTGGTCGATATCGGCAAGACGGCTGATATGAGCCTGACGGGACAGAATGCGCAGACCGCCTCGGCGGCTCTCACGGTCCTTGACGGTGCCTTCCAGGATCTGATCCTGGGTGCCGTCGCGTCACGCTTTCCAAAATTGCGCTGTATCGCGGAAGAGAAGACCGCGATGCGACAAGCCTTTGCAGGCAATACCGGGGAAGAGGTTGTCATCCTTGATCCGATCGACGGAACTCTGCATTTCCAAAAGGGAGATGCCCCCTATCATATCAGTATCGGTCTGTGCCGAAAGGGGCAGATGGTCGCCGCCGCTATTGCTCGCCCGACACAGGACAAACTGTTTACGGCGATTCGTGGCCAGGGCGCCTGGGTACAGAAGGGCAAGGGGCGCCCAAGACGTCTGCGCGTACCGAAAAAACCCCGAACGCAACGAGCATTTATCTCATCGAAAGCTCGCTCTTTTCAGGCACCCGCGAGACAGTTGCTGACCCCCTTCGAATACCCGATCGGCGCAGCCCTCGTGCTTACACAGCTGGCCGAGGGCGACTTGGCCGCGTATCTGACGCGCCAGGTCGAAACCTATGATGTGGGTCCTCCCTCGCTGATCGCCGAAGAGGCCGGCGTACACTGTATGCTCGGGGACGGACGTGAACCTCTCTATGACCGCCGGAAAAAATTCGCTTACTACATGGCCGCCTCGACACCCGAACTGTGCGATTTCTTGCTCAGCGTGCGTCGGCAGACGGCAGGAGATACATCTTGAACGATCTAACCAAACTTCGCGGAATACTGCCTGTCGTTCACATGGCCTACCTCACGGACGGGCAGATCGACTACGATACACTGCATCGCCAGGTCGACTATCTGTTCGATACAGGCGCCCACGGCCTGTGCCTTGCCCTGGTGTCTGACACGCTTCGCCTCACAGCGCAGGAGCGTCTGCAGATGCCCGATCACCTTGTTCAATTCGCCGATGGGCGCGGCCCAGTTGTGATCAGCGTCGGCGCGGAGAGCTCGATTCAGGCACGTGCCTTTGCCCGTGCTGCAGAAGACGCTGGCGCTGCAGCCGTCATGGCGATCCCTCCCCTCTCGCAGGGCCTGGCCGAGGCGCAACTGCGCGAATATTTCGAAGAGCTTCTTGAGGAAATCCAGATTGGCGTCTTTGTACAGGATGCCAGCTCGTATGTGGGTGAAGCGATGAGCCTCGACTTCCAGGCGCAACTTTTCCGAAAACACGGTCCGCGAATTCTGTTCAAGCCCGAGGCCTCCCCGCTGGGCCCCTGTATCAGTGGCCTTCGTGACCTGACGAATGGCGAGGCAGCGATTTTCGAAGGCAGTGGCGGACAGTTGTTGATCGACTCCTATCGCCGCGGTGTTGTAGGTACCATTCCGGGCGTAGAGATGCTCGATGGTCTGGTGGCCCTGTGGAATGCGTGTGAAGCAGGCGATTGGGATCGCGCCTATGCAGTGTATTACCCGATCTGTGCCATCGCGACGCTGCAGATTCAAGGAGGGCTAGACGGATTCATTGTCTCCGAACGCTACATGCTCAACGAGCAGGGATTGTTTCCCAATCAGGTCCATCGAGGCCCCCTGTCTTTCCAGCTCGACGAGAGCACGCGACAGGAAATCGACCGACTCTACGATCGTCTGCAGACGGTACTCGCCGAATGAGCACAGCCATGACCGGGTCCGCTCGCATGGACGCGGTTCAGTCTCCCGTCATTCCCGATGTCGCTGCCTTGCTGAGGGAGTGCCCGGACGCCATCTCCCTTGGCCAGGGCGTCGTCCACTACGGTCCACCGCCGCAGGTATTTGAGGCTGTCAGCAAATTTGGTCACCAGCCCGCCGAACACCACTATCGCGACGCAGCCGGCACAGCCGACCTGCACAGTGAACTGGCGCGGAAACTGTCCCATGAAAATGGCATCGACGTGGGGCCAGATACGCAGGCCATCTTTGTCACAGCGGGCAGCAATATGGCCTTCTATCATATCGTGCTGTGCCTGTGCGATCCTGGCGATGAAGTCGTCGTCATGTCACCATTTTATTTCAACCACGAAATGGCCATCACCATGGCCAACGCTCGAGTTGTTGTTGCTGCGACAGATTCCCAATATGGCTTGCAGCCGGATGCGGTGGAAGCCGTACTGAGCCCTCGGACCCGAGCGGTTGTGACGATCTCGCCGAACAATCCATCAGGCGCCGTGTACGACGCGAAGGCGCTGCAGCAGATCAACCAGATGTGTCGGCAACGTGGGATCGTCCACATCAGCGACGAAGCGTATGAATATTTCACCTACGATGATATTCAGCATACCTCGCCAGCTTCCTTTCGTGACAGCGCAGAGCATACGGTTTCCCTCTTCTCCTTTTCCAAGTCCTACGCCCTGGCCAATTGGCGCATCGGGTACATGGTCGCACCCCGCTGGTTACTTCGTGGTCTACAGAAAAGCCAGGACACGATTCTGATCTGCCCCCCCGTGGTGTCGCAACATGCTGCCGTTGGAGCACTGGCTGCAGGTCGCACGTATTGCCAGCCTTTTATTGATGAGCTTGGTCGCGTGCGCTCGATGGCCCTTGATCACCTGGCGCCTCTCGGCGAACGCTGTACGGTACCGACGGCAGATGGTGCGTTCTACCTTCTTGCCCGCATCGACACGGATCTCGAACCGATGGCACTCGTCGAGCGACTCGTGCGCGAACACGGCGTGGCTGCCATTCCTGGCAGTGGATTCGGCTTGGATGGCTGTTATCTGCGCATCGCCTATGGTGCGCTCCATGGCGATACCGTCACAGAAGGTATGGAACGACTCGTCACCGGCCTGCAGACGATTCTGGCTTGAGAAATAGTCGATTTCTTTTACTTCCGGCCAACACATCCGCACCGAAACGGGAACCAGCGCTGTCGTCGATCGTCACACCATCTTGACACTCATAATTCCCACGGCTATCTTGCCTCCTGAGAGTGACCTGAATTCACGAACAGTCTGCCCTTTCGGAAGTTTTCCACTCATAAGATGTGGAACTTCGACAATTTTTTAACGGCATTCTGGTGAGTTGGTCGCTCTTTTTTTATGCCTGAACACAAACAGTCGAACGCTGATTGAAACCGAACTCTGTAAGCCTCTTGCCTTCCTTCCAGCGCCTGTTGTTGCTCGTAGCAATCCTTGGCCAAAGCCAGGTGCACGGGCAGTCCCTGCAGGCAACACCGGACCCTGTTGATTTTGGCGTAGCCCGCCCGGGTGATGTGGTACACCAATCTGTGCGACTGACCAACACGGCGTCGGATCGCATCGAGGTTCATGTTGAGACAACCGGTCCTTTTGTCGCTGCGACGGACACGTTGTTTGTCGAAGGCAGCTCAGACCTCGATCTCGAACTGACATTCAGTGCCGCCGACACGGGTGCCTATGATGGCACGCTTGATCTGGCCATGCCGAAATTGTTCGGCTCGGACAACATTCACATTACACTGATGGCTCATGTCACAACACCGACCCTTTCCCTGCGTCCGTCGACGTTGGTTTTTGACGCGGTGATCGCCGGGGCGACCTCTTCAGCATCTCTCGAGGTGACCAACCCGAGTCCCGTCCGTATCGAGATAGAGGACTTGCAGATCGAACCCGTGGATGCGCCTTTCAAAGTGACGGGCGAAGCAATGGGCGAGTGGGCCCCAGGCGAAGCGCGACATCTTGCGCTCAGCTTTTCGCCCGAGACCGGTGGCTCACACACCGCCCATTTGCGAATCCGTTCAGCACATCTTCGCGATGGCAGCCTGACAGTAGCTCTGCGCGGTACCGGTCTGGCACCACAGTTGGCAGTCTCGCCCCTGCCCCAGGTCGGTTTCCGTTTTGGCACGGTGGATGTGGGTACCACGAGCCAACGCTTCCTAACGGCGCTGAATCATGGGCAGGCGGATCTACACTTGGCTTCGATCGAGTCAACGGGGGGCGGGCTGACCGTAGGTGATTCGTCGGTGACGATTTCTCCCGGACAACGCCAGGATATCGCCGTCTCTTTTGCACCTCGATACGAGGGGCCCTTGCAGGGTCAGATCCGGCTTGTCAGCGATGATCCGGCACAGGGTGACATCACGATTCCGGTGACAGGCGCGGCTCAAGTGGGTCCACCGCGCGTCGAGATTCTGAATCGTCCTACCATCAATTTCGGCGCCGTGCCTCTCGGACGTCCATCACGACAGCAGGTGCTGTTGTGGAATCGCGGAGGCTCTCCCTTTACAGTGCAACTCGAACTCGAAGGCGGTGTGCATCCAGAGTTTGAGGTGGAGACCGGTGCCGTCCTGCTGCAACCGGGTGAAAGTGCCAAGGTGGAGATCATCTTGCGGCCAAAGGAGATCGGCGAGCGACGCGTGTCGTTATCGATCCAGACGGAGACAGGTCGAAACCGATTTGAGCTGGTGGGCACGGGGAAATTCCTGCAACTGAGCCCTACGACATTCGACTTTGATCGGGTGCCCGTTGGGGAGTCGGCCAGTGCAGTCATCAACCTGGCCAACATCGGCAATTCGGATTTCACCATCAGCCGTATGCAGTCGACGAATGACGCCTTCACGCTCTATACGCAGGTATCGCAGGACAACAAATTTCTGCTTCCCGCCAATAGCCTGCGGAGTCTACCCCTCAATGTCACCTTCACACCCTCAGATCGAGGCCTCAGCAGTGGCACGATGCGGATCGAAGGGTTCTGGGAAGAGGGCACTGAGACAATGGAGATGCTCCTGAATGGCACCGGCATCGCTGCCGAGATCGAGTTGCATCCCTCCGGTCCACTCGACATGGGGTTTGTTGTCCTGGGCCAGACCGAAAACCGTTCGCTCGTCGCCACCAACACAGGTGATACGGCACTTCGCGTAGCTGCCAATTCACTCACTGAAGAGGCATATCTCGAGCCCAATTCTTTTATGCTCCAACCGGGCGAGTCGACGACTCTAAAGGTCCACTTCTCTCCAGAGGCGTTGGGCGAGAGATTCGCTCAGGTCCTGCTCGTGAGCAACGATGTTCACGACAAGGCGCAGCCGATCAAGGTTCGCGGTGTTGGCGCTCTGGAGAGTATCGATCTGACGCAGATCACCCAGGTGCTCGCGTCACGCAAGTCAGAATCCGTATCGGCCTGGGTCAACTGGAACAACACGCCTGTTGTCTTATTGGACGAAACAAAGGTCGACGTGGCCTTTGCCATCCCTGACTCGCTGCGGCAAGCTCTCATAGGACGGCGGATCAATATCGAGTGGGTTCAACTCGACGACAACTATGATCCAAAGGGCAGTGTCCGCCAGACCGTCGTTGACATCTATGAAGACGCGGAAGGGCGTATTCTTGCCGAAGATCTCAATCTTCGGCTCATGGAAGAAGGCAACAAACGCGTACGCATGCGCGTCACCACGCGTTCCTATCCCGGTGCACCGCCACAGACCATCTCGCAGATCTTCGAGGCCGGAGGATGGAAGTTCGAATTCGAGGCGAAGCCACTCGTCTCGTTTCTGACCATTCGACCTGGTCGTGACTTCAAGGACCGCGACGGCAACATGGTCGAAGGCGAAACGGAGCGACTCATCGGCTTACCAGGCATTGCCTTTGCCGGTTGGCACAATTCTGAGAATCCCTCTATCTCAGGTATCCATCTGACGGCGACGGGCAATGTCCTCGAGGCATTGTCAACGACCAATGCAATTGCCATATCCCTCGGCGTTTCCGTGTCTCTGTATAAAGACCGACTGCTCTTTGGCTTCGGTTATGACATCTATGACTCTCGTCCGAGAGCCAAGCGCCTGGGCACGCAAGACTACATTTTCACCTTCAAATACTCGGCTCTTTTCTAGTTTCACGAGATTCGATGCCGTTGTCGGCCCTTGCTCTGTCTACCAGATGTTGAGGTAGGCGGGAGGGATGAGTCTATGTCCTGTGCTCACTTGACTGCTGACATATTCCACCTTGACACCTGCTATGATGTGCACGTATGATACTTATGTTCACTGACCTTTTGTTCACTGACCTGTTGTTCACCAACGAACAAGCAGGCGTGGACCTTCGAACAACAGGCGTGGACCTTTCGCTGAATCCGGCTCCTGAATCTGATCGGAGGCAACACACGTGCTCACTCAACGACTCGACCTTGGCGATCAACTTGCCCGAGTCCTGACGATCCTGGCTTCCGTGTATCTGGCGATTCGCATCGGCGCAGACCTCCTGCCTGCCTGAACTACTGCTCTGCTGTTTGAATTTCTGCTGACTCCTCGTCCTGTCTGTTGTCCGCAGAACGACCCCGCTAACTGCTCTCTTTCCGCCTGCCTGCGCGCCCCAAGCGGCTCGACGCCTCGACTTCCCTGAGTTTCGTTTCCATGTATTTATTGACTGGAGGTGACCCACACGGCCATCTTTGGACATCTGGGATCGAGTTCGATCCGGCCGCTCGCGACCGACGAACTATCACATGCCGCGCTGCTGAGTCGCCCGATTCGGCGACGTCGCTTCAGGCGCTTGATGCGCATAGAATGACACACTGGTTTTGCTGGAACGTGTCCTCTGGCTCACTGCTAGCGTAGCGGGAATCGGGCTGCTGATATTCGCAGCACGGCCTCTGTTAGACGCGGCAGGTTCGACTCCCCCTCCTCCGGCCGCCCATGTCGTGCTTGAGGAGGGTGTGCCAATTGCCATGCTCAATGGTGCGGGCGAACCACAGTTGGCAGCACGCATGACGCGCCGAGCCCGAGCCCTCGGTCTTGATGTGATCCGGGAAGGCAATGCGAGCAGCTTCAACTACCTGGAATCTGTCGTCATCGATCGTGTTGGCGATATGGAGCAAGCACGAGCGATTGCGGTTTTGCTGAGAATTCCGCACACGGTTCAACAAATCGACGATGACGCATATCGCCTCGAAGAGGTAGAGGTCATCATCGGGCACGATCATCGGCGACTACCATTACTCGACCACAATGAAGGGAGATAGCGCTATCTCGACAGAAGAATTCCTCGCCCGCGACGAGCGCCTAGGCCTCATCGTGGAGACCTTGCAAGAGAAGAAAGCACTGGACGTTGTGGCCCTCGACTTACAGGGTCTTAGTGACAGTGCTGACTACTTTATCATTTGCACCGGAACCTCTGATCCGCACGTGAGATCCATCGGTGGTGACCTGGCTGACACATTACGGCAGGCCGGCCACCGGCCCTGGCACGTCGAGGGCCTCGACTCGCTTCGTTGGGTCCTCGTCGACCTGGTCGATGTGGTCATCCACGTTTTCCGCGAAGAGGCCAGAGAGTTCTACGCTCTTGAGCGACTTTGGGGCGACGCGGAAGCGTTTCGCTTTGAAGATCAATTGGACACGGCCGAGTCCGCCTCTCCTGCCCAGCCAGGTTGGTTCCTAAAGCATGAATGACGTCCACACGCTACGATGGCGTGATGGGGATGACGGTAGCTGGCTTGAGTTGCTCGATCAGACGCTGCTACCGCAGCAGATCAAATCGCTCGAATGCCATGATGTTGAAACCGTCGCCGAGGCCATCGAAATGCTGCGCGTTCGCGGCGCTCCCGCGATTGGCGTTGCCGCCGCCTATGGCGTGGTCGTTGGTGCCCTGCAGGCGTGCCACCTTTCACCGACCGATTTTCGCGCCTCGATCAATATGGATATCGAGCGTCTTGCTGCGACTCGTCCGACTGCGGTAAATCTGTTCTGGGCCCTCGAGCATATGCGTAGCACGTTGAGCGACACGACCCGACGGGGCGACAATGCCAAAGTCTGCCAGCAACTACTGGATGCGGCACACCGTGTCTGCGAAGATGACAAGGACTTGTGTCGTCGGATGGGCGAACATGGAGCCGAGCTCATAAAGCCCGATTCAACCATCCTCACCCATTGCAACGCAGGGGCCCTGGCAACGGCCGGTTGGGGAACTGCGCTGGGCGTCATCTACGCTGCCGCTGCGCAAGGAAAGCAGCTACGCGTTTTCGCCGACGAAACTCGTCCCTTGCTGCAAGGAGCACGTTTGACCGCCTGGGAGTTGTCCCAGGCTGACATCGATGTGACCGTCCTGTGTGATGGGGCCGCAGCCAGTCTATTTGCGGCCGGAGAGATCGACGCCGTTATCGTCGGATCGGATCGGATCGCCGCCAATGGTGACGTGGCGAACAAGATTGGGACCCTTGGTGTCGCCGTCCTGGCCCACGAGTTTGGCGTTCCTTTCTATGTCGCTGCGCCAACGTCCACCGTAGACATGGGTCTTCCTTCTGGGGATCTGATCCCCATTGAGCAACGTGCGAGTACGGAGGTAAGCGAGGGATTCGGTCGGCGAACCGTGCCAGAGGGCGTCAAGGTCTACAACCCAGCCTTCGATGTGACGCCTCATCACCTCGTCTCGGCCATCATTACTGAGCATGGTGTCGCTCGCGCTCCCTTCGAACCCACCCTGGCTGCCTGGGGCACTGCCGTCCCCTCACAGACAGTCTGAAGCGCGTGCGAATACCTCACTATTGCTTCATCGCCCTGTGTAGTAGCCTGACTGTGGGCATGATCCATGCGCAGGACCATGACGACCAGAGGGACTTTGTCGTCATTGAAGAGGCCTTCGATCCGGCGCGATTCCGCGAAGACCTGCTGCTGATCGAGCCGTTGTTCCAGCCTCCTGAGGTGCAGTTGGCCTTGCCGCCCCTACCAGCGGTCGCAGAGACAACTCCCCTCCTTGTTCATCGCGTACAGGTGATTGCTCTGAGTCGCGCGGAGGGTGCCAGCCAGGTAGCGCAGTTGCTGTCGCGACAACTCAATGTGCCGGTCGAGGTCGTTGTTCAGGGCGAGTTGCACGCGGTACAAGCGGGTCTGTTTCGTGATGCCGAACAAGCGGGACTCCTGCGTGGGCGCATCGCCCTGCTCAGTGATGACTATGGTGGTGCCTTTGTCGTCACCGATAGTCTGACAAGTGCCGCTGAAGACCGGCCTGGCTTCGGCGTATTGCCAGCAGAAGAAGTCATTGTCAGTCGGACTCCAGTAGAAGAGACGCCCGTCCAACTCGTTCGGACATTTGGTTGGCGCGTCTTACTCGGTCAGTTTCGTGATCATGGTGAGGCAGTCAGTTTCCAGCGCTCGGCGATGCGTCGACTGCGCCGTGAGGATATCGACGTACAGTTTCAGGCGCCGTGGTACAAAGTCCTGGTCGGCAATTTTCGCCAGGAAACCGACTCACAACGCCTGGTCGAACGTGTTCGCGCCCACTACCGCAACGCGACCAAAACCCGCGGCGAGGTCTTTCTGCCGAAGGCGGAGGTCAACCACTTTTGAAGCGTCTGATTTGGTGTCTTGTTGCGGGGCAGTTGGGTGCCTGCGCACCGATGCTGTCACTGCGGGCGGGCTCGTCACCGGCACCGACACCAACCGTCTCTGATACGCTGCTGGTGATCGATATCGCGGCAGAACGCGCACTAGACGATGCGGTCCTGGCAGCGCGCTGGAGACTATTGCGTGCTCTCGACGAGCAGGCGGCAGGACGCTTCGACCCAGCACGGCTCGAACTGGACGGCGCCTATCATCTCTTGGCAGCGATAGACGACAGTCCGAGCCTAAACGAGGCCAGAGCAGAGAAACGACAAGCTGAAGCAGATGCCGTAGCCGACGCAGTAGAGCGCGCCTATCTGTCAGTCCTGCCCCACATTGAGCGGCTATCGCCGGACAGTCCCCTGACCCTGTTGCTTGGTGAACTCGGCGACGAATATCTCGAACAATTGCCTGAGGATACGGTACCTCTCGTACGCATTCACCAGCTGTCACCGCGCTGCGATCTGCCCATCGATGCAAACGAACAGGTCGCTGCAAGCATCCACTTTTTTCAGACCCGCGGTCGCGAAACGTGGACTGCGTGGATGCGCCGATCCGGGCGCTATCGTGAGATCATCCTGCCTATCCTGCGCAAAGAGGGGCTGCCTGAGGATCTGCTTTTTCTAGCGATGATCGAGAGTGGCTTCAATCCCCGGGCCTATTCTCGCGCCCACGCCGTAGGACTCTGGCAGTTCATGAGCGCCACGGGAAAACGTGAGGGACTGACGATTGATCATTGGGTTGACGAGCGCCGGGATCCGGTGAGGTCGACGAAGGCTGCAGCTACGCACCTGCGAGGATTGTACAAACGATTTGGAGATTGGCGTCTCGCAGCGGCAGCCTATAACAGCGGTTCGGGACGCGTGCGGCGGGCCATCGACAAGGCTGGCTCGCGAGATTTTTGGGCGTTGGATCTGCCACGAGAGACACGCAATTATGTGCCTCTGTTGATGGCTGCAGCCGTCATTGCCAAATCACCGGAGACCTTTGGCTTCCAACTACCTGAGCCAGAAGCACCGATCCGCTGGGATGAAGTGCAGCTGAAGCGCTTCGTTCACCTTGAAACGGCCTCTGGTCTGCTCGGGCCAAAGGCGGATCTGCGGCAACTGAATCCCGAACTTAGGCGTCCGATTACACCTCCGATGGCCAAGAACTATCATCTCAAGGTGCCACCGGGAACGGGCAAACGACTTCTGGCGCAGTTAGCGAAGCTTCCCGCATCCGCGCAACCCGGCGTCTATGAGTATGCGGTGCAGCGAGGAGACAATCTGTGGACAATCGCTCGCGCTTTCGGCGTTTCCTCTTCCATGATTGCCGACGCCAATGACGTTCGCGGTGACGGGCTGATTCGCCCCGGGCAGACACTATACATACCTGTACAGGGTGGCCGCCCACCTGCCAATGGTCTCACACATTCTGTCCGATCCGGCGAATCCCTATGGACGATCGCCAAGCGTTTCGGCACCAGCGTGGCCGATCTGCGTCGCTGGAATGGACTGACAGAGAGTGTGATTCGACCCGGACAGAAACTCACCGTCGGCAGCCAGCCAACACGGCTTGTAACGGCCAATCGACGTGTGACCACGACCGACGACCGCGGCCGGCCGACGCACCAGGTTCGCGATGGAGAATCCCTGTGGTCCATTGCTCGACAATACGACGTGCGCATCCACCAACTGCGCACGTGGAATGCCTTGCCCAGCAGTTTGATCAAACCTGGACAACAACTGTATGTGAGTGGCGCAGAGGAAGCGGTGTCGATCTACACCGTCGTTCGCGGTGATACGCTATACAGTATTGCACGCAAGTTTGGCCTGGATGCCAACGATATTGCCCAACAGAACAACATGAATCTTACATCGACCCTGCTCACGGGCACGGAGTTACGAATTCGTACGGCTGTCGATTGAACGGCGTGAACGCGAGGAGTCCATCGTGCTGAGCTCCGTACGCCATGTATTGCTGTTGTGTCTGGCTTTCGTACTACAGACCACATGGGTTCATCACATACAGATAGCGAACGTCGTCCCCGACCTGGTCCTGCTCGTCGTTGTCTTTATTGCACTCACAAGTGGTCACTTGCAAGCGACACTGCTCGGCTTCGCCATCGGTCTGTGTCAGGACACATTCGCGCCCACAGAGCTTGGCCTGAATGCTCTGATCAACGCCGTCGTCGGTTTCAGCGTTGGCGTCACACGCGGTAGTTTCGTCGCCGACGCGATCCAGGTTCGGGTAGCGATCCTTGCCGCCGCGGTTCTGGTCCACGATCTGGCCTACTACACGCTGCATAGCAACTTTCCCATCCTCGAGGTCCCTTACCTGATGCTTAGATTCAGCCTGGGGCATGCTGCTTATACAGCCGTGTTCGGCTTTGTCGTCGCCGGATTTCTCCGCTTGCGACATCAGCTGATCCCTTCCTGAGACATCTGTGGATCCAGAAATTCTTGAAGATTGGGGTCGCCGCCGCCGCGGTCTATTGGTGGCAGTGGGACTGCTGTTTGCCATCCTCTTTCTGCGACTGTTCCATCTCCAGATTACAACGGCCGCCGACTACGCCAAGGAATCAGAAGACAATCGGATTGAACATCGGCGGGTGAAAGCACCGAGGGGGTTGATCCTCGACCGTGATGGCGAGGTGCTGGCTCGCAACCGCGCTTCGTACAGCATCAGCCTGATTCGCAGCAACAAGGAGGACGACGCCCGCTCTGTCGCAGCCCTCGAGCAAGCAATCGGCGAGCCCGTCCGCTATCACAGACGCAACGCGAATATCCGCCTCAAACGCGATGTCGATTTCGAGACCGTGGCGATTGTGGAGGAGAGACTGCGTGGCGACGGCCATCCACTGAACGTCGACATCGAGCCACAGCGTGACTATCCACATGGTGATTTGGCTGCCCATATCGTCGGCTACATGGGCGAGCTTCAGGAAGATGAAGCTGCGGCGGCGAGATTTCGCTATCAGCCTGGCGACTATGCCGGCAAGACGGGTCTGGAGAAAGTCTACGAAGACAGTCTGCGCGGAATCGATGGTGTGAGATATGTCGAGACCGACGCTCGGGGCCGAATCAAGAACGAACGACCCTTTCCGGATCGCGAACGAGCCCCACTGCCAGGTCACGATCTACGCCTGACCCTCGATCTCGACATCCAGCGCGCCGCAGCACGAGCCATGCCCGACTCCCTCGCCGGCAGTGTTGTCGCCCTGGACGCCCGTACGGGCGCCGTTCTGGCCATGGTGTCACAGCCCTCTTTCGATCCCAATGTTTTCGTCAGCTATCGTGAGCAGGACCCGCGTCGTCAGCTGATCCAGGATGGGCGCCGACCCTTGCTGAATCGCGCCATCTCCGGCGAGTATCCACCAGGATCCACACTCAAGCTCGTCGCCGCCGTCGCCGCCCTGGAGGCAGGAATTACGGACACGCTGTCGACCTTCGCGGCATGTGCAGGCTCGCTGCAGGTGGGCGACGTCGTCTTCCGCTGTAACAACCGCAGCGGCCACGGCGAGCTCAACCTACTCGATGCCACTGCCAGTAGCTGCAATATCTACTTCAATCATCTGGCCCTAATTCTTGGGATGGAAACGTGGTACGAATATGGCCATCGATTTGGATTTGGTATTCCAACAGGCGTAGATCTCGATCCAGAGGAACGAGCCGGAACTCTACCTGACAGGCAGTACCACATCGAGCGCGATGGTTGGGTGACTGGTCACTTGATGAATCTCGTGATCGGGCAAGGCTACATGCTGGTCACACCACTGCAGATGGCCCGCTACGCTGCGGCCCTTGGGAATGGCGGCATTCTCGTCACACCTCATTTCTATGGCGAGGCCCCCCCTGTGCATACAATCGAGGGTGTCACACCTGAGACATGGCACATAGTGAAATTGGGCATGCACCGGGTCGTCTACGGAAACAATGGCACGGGCAAGCGCTCGCGAGTCGCCGGCATCGATCTGGCCGGCAAGTCTGGTACCGCTCAGAAGCCTCCACGCCTCAATGATGATGCGTGGTTCATCGCCTTCGCCCCCTTTGACGACCCGGAGATCGCCGTCGCCGTCGTGGTTGAGGACGGCGGTGGTGGTGGTGCGACGGCGGCACCGATTGCGGGAGCCGTGATAGAAGCCTATCTGCAGGATCGACTGCGCCGCCACCCAGATATGGCTGCCGCCAATGACTCCACCGTATCAGAGTTGGGATCGGAGTCAGATCTGTGAGACGTGAGCTCGATCTGAGTCTTCTAGTTGCGGTGGGCATGGCGATCTTATTTGGAATCACCATGATCTACTCTGCCGCCAGTGGATCTACTCTATGGCGTTCCCAGGCAATTTACGCTGTCGTCGCAATCCTTCTGGCTGTGGCCACGGTTTATTTCCCTGACAAGCTTTTCCTCGACCTGGCCTTCCCACTTTACGCTTTGGGTCTGATGACGCTGCTGGCTGTGTTGGCCTTCGGCACAGGCGATCCTGCGCGTTGGTTGAGTCTAACACCAAGTGGATCTCTCCGAGTGCAGCCATCTGAATTCGCCAAAATTACGACGATCATGGCTTTGGCAAGATTCCTGGGGGATCGCAGCTCAGATCATCTGGTATCGCCCAAGGCGATCGGTGGCGCCGTGCTCATCTCCATGATCCCCGTCGCCCTGGTGGCACGTCAACCTGATCTGGGTACGGCCGTTTCCTTTGGCGCCCCGCTGATCCCCATGCTCTACTGGGCTGGGATGCGTCCTCTGCACATTTTCTTTCTCATTGCGCCGCTACTGAGTGTTGTCTTCTCCTTTGAACCTCTGTGGCAAGATCATGCGCCGATCGTATTCGCCTTGTTCATCATCGTCAGCTCCGTCGTCATTCAACTGTTGCTGGCACGTTTGTGGGTGACGTTGACGATGCTTGCGGTAAATCTGTCTGCCGGGTTGGTGACAGTGTATCTGTGGGCGAACTTCCTCCTCGAGTATCAGAAAGCTCGCGTGCTGACACTGCTCGACCCGGAGCGTGATCCTCTCGGCTCTGGGTGGAATATTATTCAGTCCAGAATTGCCATCGGCTCAGGCGGACCAACGGGTAAGGGTTTCTTGGAGGGGACGCAGACCAAATACGAATTCCTGCCGGCGGCACACACTGACTTTATCTTCTCAGTCATTGGCGAGGAACTCGGCTTCATGGGGGCCGTCTTTGTTTTGTCCCTTTTTCTTTCCCTGATCTGGCGTGCTTTGTATATCGGCACGATGGCCAACTCACGCTTTGCCAGCCTGCTGGCTGTTGGACTTGGCTCGATTCTGACCTTCCATGTTTTCGTGAATGTGGGCATGACGATCGGCGTCATGCCCGTCACGGGCCTGCCGCTGCCTTTCCTTAGCTACGGTGGCTCCTCGTTAATCACCAATGGCCTTGCCGTGGGACTACTACTTCACATTTACGCCCATCGTCACGACTACTGATGCGATTTATGACCGCTTTCCGGCGCCAACACTGGCTCTTTGCCGCCCTGGGTGTCTTTGTCGTGCAGAATCACTGCGGCATGCCTGGTGTCAAGCACGAGCAGTTGGCGGTACATCTTCTTGAGCGAGGCCAGTTCGAACGAGCCCGGCGCGAAGCTGAACGGGCCCTACGCGAGTCCCCCGATGATGCAGACATGCGTGTCATTGCCGCCATCGCCGACGCGAGTCTCGGCAATGTCGAAGGCAGTGTCGGTGCACTCGCTGAAGCGTTGAGACGAAGTCCGGATGATCCCCGCCTCTATGCGGCCTTGCGATCCCTCTGTACCCAAGAGGGCTGTGCTGAATTGGCCCTTGTGGCGCTGCAGGAGCTACAGCAGGCTCCAGGGGACAACTGGTATATCAATGCCAACATCGGCTGGGCCCTGGCACGCAGTGGCGACACGGAGCGGGCATTGCCCTTGCTGGGAGCGGCTGTTACCCAATTGGCGCCGGACGTCGACGAGACAGAGCAGATCGTCGCCCATCACCAACTCAGTCACCTCTATCTCGATGCAAAGCGCTATGCTGACGCCGCCCGCGTTCTTGAGGCAGCTCTCATCCTGCGGCCCGAGGATTCTCGCCTGCTCGTGGGCATTGGCGAGTGCCACCTACGGCAGGGGTACGAGGAGGGTGCCCAACCCTATTTCGCACGCGCCCTCGATACAACTGAGAATCGACTCGAAACGGCGTCTCTAATCGCTCAGGTACACTATGGTGCCGGTCTACCGCGACGGGCGATCGACTACTATGAAGTGGCCGCGAGTGAGCGCACTGTAACGCCACTCATCCTCAACAACCTTGCCTGGACCTACGCCGAGGAGGGCATCGAACTCGATCGCGCGGCAAGCCTCTCTCTTCGCGCCGTGAAGGCGGCTGTCGACAACGTCGTCTACCTGGACACTTATGCTGAAGTGCTGTTCCTCCAGGGCCGTGCCGATCAGGCCATCGCACTGATGCATCGAGCCATCGAGCTGGAACCCGAAGGCGGCGAGCACTTCGACTACCTACGTGAGCAACTGGCCCGATTCGAAACCAGGACTGCCAGTCTCTCCGGCAACGGAGGTCTCTGACGAATACTCCGCTGCCTGGAAACGACCTGGTCGAAATCTGGCCGGATCGATTCCGAGTCGCGTCAAGCGGCAGTACAAATTCTTCCGCGACATGCCGATCGCATCGGCCACATGCGTCACGACCCCCCGATGACGTTTCAGAGCTTTATGCAAGAATTGCCGATCGAACCACTCGCGCGCCTCGCGGTATGTGACCGAGCCTAAATCGTTGAGCCGCTCGACGTCGCTTCCCGCACGCCAATGCAGGATCTCTTCGGGCACGTCACTCACATCCAACTGTTTGCTGTGCGCCAGCACGACCATTCGCTCTATGGTATTCTCCAACTCCCGAATGTTGCCTGGCCACGGATAGTCGACCAGACATGCAATAGCCGCGTCTGTGATTCCATCGACTCGTTCCGCATGCTGACGCAGGAAGTGCTTCAGCATGCGGAACGAGTCGCGCCGTTCACGCAGGGTAGGCACCTCGATCGGCACGACGTGCAGTCGGTAGTAGAGATCCTCGCGAAATCGACCTGCTTCGACCTCCGCCTGGAGATTGACGTTGGTTGCCGCCACGACGCGGGCATCATTGGTTAGCGTGTGTGTACCGCCCACGCGCTCGAAGCATCGCTCCTGCAAGACCCGCAGTAGTCTCTGTTGCACTCTCGCGTCGGCGGTACCAATCTCATCGAGGAAGATCGTGCCATCGCGCGCTTGCTCGAAGCGCCCGATCCGTTGGCGCACCGCACCAGTGAATGCTCCCCGCTCGTGACCAAAGAGCTCTGATTCGAGCACTCCTTCAGGCAATCCAGCACAATTGACACTGACAAAGGGTGAGCGTCTTCGTGTACTTCGTTCGTGAATAAATCTGGCGATCACCCCCTTGCCTGTGCCGCTGTCTCCGGTGATCAGTGCTGTTGCATCCGACTTCGAAATCCTCAGCGCGCGATCTAGCACATGTCTCATGGGAATGCTGAAGGTATCCAGCAGAGCGGGTTGAGCGGAATGATTGTGCGGCAGATCGATTTTCCCTGGATCGATTTTTAGCGGATCGATGTATCGAGGGACGATCGCGTTCGGTCCATAACGGTCCATTGGTGCCTCCAATAAGTGACCATCGTGAGAACAGCATCAATTCCATCAACACAATCGGTGTGGCAATAGACGTGCCGTTACGCCACACGGGGCCGAAACGACACGACCTGACGAGATCGGTACCGAGATGGCTCGATCCGGTACCGCCCGACAGCAGTCTCGTGAATCGAAACCGAACTTGTGTCCCGTAGCGGAAGAGGATGTGCTTGAGTCATTCGAGATGGCGTGTCATACTACTAACCATGATGACACACACCTCGACCGAACCAGCAGACCAGTTACTTTCCTGCCCAGCAGCCAGATGTATCGATGGACAGACAGGGATGCGGCAGACGCTCGATGGGATACGCCGCGTCCTTGGCCGACCTGTCGATGTGTTGCTACAGGGAGAGTCCGGCACGGGAAAGGAACTTGTCGCGAGAATTCTTCACGAGGCCGATCCGGTACGGTGCGCAGGGCAATTTGTTGCAGTCAACTGTGCCGCTCTGCCTGAGGGTGTATTAGAGGCGGAGTTATTTGGAGTCTGCCGCGGCGCCTATACAGGTGCAGAGGTTGACCGCCCGGGTCTGTTCCGCCTTGCCGACGGGGGCACACTATTCTTGGACGAGGTAGGTGACCTGCCGACCTTACTTCAACCCAAACTCTTGCGTGCCCTCCAGGAAAGGCGCATTCGCCCACTCGGTGGCATGGAGGAGGCATCTGTCGATATCCGTGTCGTGTCCGCAACCCACGTAGATCTGAACGCTGCCTGCGGCGATGGGCGCTTTCGCGCCGATCTCTACTTCAGACTGGCTGACTATATCATCGATCTTCCGCCCCTACGCCATCGCCGACAGGACATCCCAGCGTTGGCGGACATCTTCCTGAGAAAATACTGCGATCAGCTGCAGCGTCCACACTTGCTTGGATTCACTACCGCCGCCCGTAGCTGGCTGCGCCAGCAGGACTGGAGTGCCAACAACGTGCGCGAACTCGATGTCGTGGTGAAACGCGTGGTGCTGCAGTGTGATGTGGCAGAAATTGACGTGGACGATCTACGCCTCGCCATGGGTGCGCCCCAGATGGCCACCCGTCACGTGCAGGAGCGAGATCACCTCGAAGAAACCCTGCGTCGTTGCAACGGAAACATTGCCGAAGCGGCAAGGGCGCTTGGCCTCAAGCGATCGACCCTTTTCGATCGCTTGCGTCGATATCAGATCACTTCACAGCAAGGGAGCAGGTCATGAGCCTGCCCAGGATTTTCACCGAAGCCATCGAGCGGCGACAGGGCTTGCTCGCAATGGAGCCCTGCGTACGTCTGCTGCATCTGGACGATCCCACTCTCCGCTGCGACCGCTTTGGCCAGGTATGCTGGGGCTACTGGTATTCGGAGGAAGATCCATCCCCACAGTTGCACGCCGAACTGGATGATCTGAGTCGCATCGCCGGGGCAGATCACTGGCATCTCCACGGGATGAGTGATCGTGGCAGAGACCCAAATCGACGGCGTCATTGGAGTTCGGCCGAAGCACCTGTGAGTTGGCAAGCGACAGAGGATGACCTGCAGTTCATCCTGAGATCAGATCGCGGCCAGTCGCCAGGATTGTTCCTGGATCAACGCGACAATCGCCGCTGGGTGCGGAAGAATTCTGCAGGCCGTCGTGTGGCCAATCTCTTCTCTTATACGGGTGCTTTTGGTGTGGCTGCCGCCTGCGGGGGGGCGACTCACGTCGAGCAGATCGACGTGAGTCGCCCCTATCTCGATTGGAGTTCACAGAACGCGCAGATGAATGCAGTCGACGAAGTCATAGCCCACACTGCCGTGGATGCACAACTCTTCCTCAGCGGCTGTCAGAAGCGATCACGACCATTCGATGCGATCATCTGCGATCCTCCGTCTTTTGCACGTGGTCGGCGCGGGCGCCCTGCCTGGCAGGTGATTGATCACTTGCCTGGACTGGTACAAAGAGCCCTCGAGTTGCTCACACCAGATGGCTGGCTCCTGGTGACGAGCAACCATGAAGGTTGGTCGCGTGAACAAATGCGAAATGCGTTGAAGGGTCTTGGTTCGAAACGAATCGAGGCGGCGGCAGAACCGGGGAAAGACTTCGAATACGACGGCGAAGAATCGCGCCTAAAGGGATTTGTTCTCTGGCGCTAAAACCAGATGCGCGCCGCCGTGTCGCCGAAGATCGCTGCCTGTTCTGTCGTGCTCAAGTCCGAGAAATACTCTCGTGGCACCTGTAGCGCGTTCGTGTAGCCCTCACGACTACTTGCGGGTGGGTAATCGCTTCCCCACATCAGTCGGTCCGCCCCGAAGGCCTCCAGCGCCATACGCGGCAGTGGCGGAATAGGGTCAAAGGGCATCGGTACCCGGCAGATCTCGCCGAAGCCTGGCAACTTCATGGTCAGATTTGGATATCTGGCAAGCTCGAGGGCTTTTGAGAATGTCTCATAAGGGCGCGTCGCCGTCGCTCCGACACCGCCGAGATGCTCTATGACGATGGCCAGATTGGGGAACTGTTCCACTAACTCAGCAAAGGCACCATCCACCAGACGATGCGGATTGCAGGGCGCGCTGACGACGAGACCACAGGCATCTGCGGCACGCCAGATTGCCAGCGGATCAGACGAACTCGAGCGCGCGTCGACGGCAAGGCGTATCCCGCAAATGCCTGCGTCTGCCCAGCGACGCACGGCACGGCCATCGTCAGCGGGATCGACGATCATCGCCGCCGCCAGACGTGGTGCATGGCGCTCGAGACAATCGATCAGATAAGAATTGTCACTGTTGCCTGCGTACTGAATCAAAACGGCACGATCGACACCATTGTGATCCATATGGTAGAGCAGTGACTCGACAGGCTCGTATTTGAGCAAGCCGGCGTGACAATGGGTATCGATGATCATGGACTATGGATGACCGTGATGTTGCCCAGGGCTCGTCTCATTTGACGGCGGCACCCGTCGTTTCACCAAGTTCTCGTGCAAGAGAGCGATAGTTCTCGGCGCCCGTGGACCGGGGCTCGTAGATAATGACGGGTTTGCCGAAACTGGGAGCCGCTGCCAGGGTGACATTCCGCTTGATGAGCGTATCGTAAACTTTTTCGTTGAAATATGACTTCACTTCAGCAGCGACACGCTTCGAAAGTTGCAGACGCTCATCATACATCGTCAGCAGGACACCCTCGACCTGGAGATCGGGGTTCAGATAGCGCTGCACAAGCTGAATCGAATTGAGCAGTTTGCTCAGCCCCTCGAGCGCATAGTACTCACATTGTACGGGAATCAGAACTGAATCGGCCGCGGTGAGCGCGTTGACTGTCAGCAACCCAAGAGAGGGCGGGCAATCGATAATGAGGAATTCGTAGTCGTCACGCACCGACTCGAGCGCATCTAACAAGCGTTGCTCACGCCCGAGGATGGCGGCCATTTCGACTTCGGCACCTGCCAGGGAGATATGCGAGGGGACGACGTCGAGGCCCGGCGTCTCCACCGAGCAAATCACTGCCTCGATTGGTGCATGCCCAAGGATGACGTCGTAGACCGACCCTTCGGGTCGTGTCATTCCATCTTCACAGCCGCTGGTTGCATTTGCTTGAGGGTCGAGATCTATGAGGAGGGTGCGATGTCCATCTGTCGCCAGACAGGCCGAGAGATTTACAGCGGTCGTCGTCTTACCGACTCCACCCTTCTGATTGGCTATCGCAATGACTCGACCCATGCCATTCCTTTAAAAAAATCACGGCTGCACTGGATGACAGCCGTGTGACGGGGGTGCGCAATATAGCCTGGCCGCCCAGCAAGCGTCAAGACAACCAACACCGCATGTGGGACGGGCGGATCTGGCTCTGGTAGGACGAGTACTTTTGAACCGCGGTATACGCCGAACCTCAGCCCGAGACGCCGGCGAGGGCCGCCAACAGTGCGCCGAGAAAAAGTCCTGTTGTAACAAAGAAGAAAGCGCCCAGTCGCATCATGACAGTGCCTTTGGAGACACGACTACGTGGGTTGATGCTCTCCATTGCTCGATTCCTCCTTGGGGGGTCTGCCTATAGTATCGGCAGCCCGCGTGATCCCTTGAGCGTTCAGTGGGAATCCATTTCCCACCCAGAGTCCTCTGATAGAGGCAGATCTGCCGTATAGCAGACTACCTACCTCAGGGACTCCAGGTAGTAAGCAATGGTCGTGCCTGTTGACAGCGTGTGAGCCCTGGCCAGGTGGGTCGGCCTCAGGTCAGCCCTCGCCACTCAATTCTCCGTGTAGGCTCGGAGACGTCGATGGAAACGTGGGTGTCTCAGCTTACCGAGAGCCAGTTCCTTGATCTGGCGCACCCGTTCACGTGTCAGTCGGAAACGCCGTCCGATCTCTTCGAGCGTCATGGACCGATCCTGCTCCAACCCATAGTAGAGGCGCAGAACCTCGGCCTCGCGCTCAGGCAGTTGGTCAAGTGCACCTTGCACTTCAGTACAGCGACTGATATCCAGGAATTTTTCTTCGGCGCTGGGTTGCCCATGATCCCCAAGGCAATCCAGCATGCTAAAGACGCCATCCCCTTCGGCCCCCTCGAAAGGGGCATCGAGGGAACGCACCACGTGACTGACGGCCAGTGCCTGTTCGACCTCGACGACACGGCAATCAAGCTCTTCTGCTACGCGTTGCAATGAGGGTGGCTCCCCCGCTTGCTGCAATTCAGCGAGCGTCCGCGACACTTTGGAGAGCATGTCGACACGATTGAGGGGGACGCGAACCGTCGATTGCGTAGTCAGCGATTTCATAATCCCCTGACGAACCCACCACACGGCATAGGAGATGAACTTGAACCCACGTGTTTCGTCGAAGCGTTCCGCTGCCGTAATGAGCCCCAGGTTGCCAGCACTGATCAACTCCGACAACGTCAGACCCCGTCCCTGATACTGCTTCGAGACGGAGACGACGAAGCGCAGATTTGCCTCAACGAGACGATTCCGCGCTTCCTCGTCACCCTGACGGATGCGGCGTGCAAGATCAGCTTCCTGTGGGGAAGACAACGGCACTGAGTCGGCAATGTCTTGCAGGTAACTTGCCAGCAGCTTGTCACTCTCCAACGTGCCAGGCTGCTTCGCGACGGGAGGACCTTTCGCTTTCGCCATCAAACTCTCTCCTGTTTGGGTATCGTAAATGATCCGAATAGAACGCAGGAGTGCTTCGGATCGGCCTGTTCCTTATCCACGTACAACCTGCGAACACGAAGCAGGTTCCCAAGGGCTACCAAGAGTGTGGTACAAATCGCTTTCTTGTCGTGAAATACATCTCAATGTGACCTGGATCACAGTAGGCAAATCACATCGAGCCTTGTTGAATGAATCGGACCACAGGCGAACCAACTTGAGCTGATTTCGCATCGTCGTTTGACCGTTGCCGGTCTCGCGCCCATTCTCTGCCTGTCCCTCTCAACCACATGAAACAGGCGAGGACAATCATCGTGCCTGGCACTGACAGAACAACTCCCGTCGCCGAACTCAAGGCCCAGGTCCGCCAGTTCGTCGAAGAGCGCGATTGGGACCAATTTCATACGCCGAAGGATCTGGCCATCGGACTGTCGATCGAAGCAAGTGAGTTGCTTGAGTTGTTTCGGTTTCAGAGCAATGAAGTGATCGACCAACGCCTGCAAGAGTCTGATGGCCGGCAAGCTGTGGCGCACGAATTGGCCGATGTGTTGTATTTCGTCCTGCTTCTTTGCAGCAATCTTGGTCTCGACACGACGACGATCCTTCGAGAAAAACTCGAACTCAATGCCGAGCGCTATCCAATCGAGAAGGCCCGTGGCCGCAACGTGAAATACACCGTCCTCGCCTCCCCCTCACAGGAGTAACCCTTGGCCTCTCATTCTTCCTTCGCCGAGTTGGTCAATGTCATGGCAAGGCTGCGCGCGCCCGATGGCTGTCCCTGGGATCGCGAGCAGACCCATCAATCACTCAAACCATTTCTGTTGGAAGAGGCCTATGAGGTCCTCGAAGCCATCGACGAGGCAGAGGATGGGGAGCTGTGTTCAGAACTGGGTGATGTGTTGTTGCAGGTCGTGTTCCACGCGCAGGTTGCGGTTGAGGCTGGGCGCTTCACGATCGACGATGTGTGCCAGGCGATTGTTGACAAGCTCATTCGCCGTCATCCACATGTATTTGGCAATATCGAGGTGGACAGCAGCGACGAGGTGGTAGAGAACTGGGAGGCCATCAAGAAAAGGGAACGGCAAAGTGAAACCGGTCCAGCGCCATCAGCCCTGGACGGTGTGCCACGGCAGTTACCGGCGCTATTGCGTGCGCAGCGAGTGCAGGACAAGGCCCGTCGCGCCGGCTTTGACTGGCAACAGATCGATGGACCGCTGGACAAAGTGGCGGAGGAGTTCGGAGAGTTACGGGAGCAATGGCAACAGGAAAACCCGAACGCAGACCGGGTCGCAGAGGAATTCGGCGACCTGTTGTTCGCGCTAGTGAATGTGGGTCGTTTCTTGCCCGTCGTCCCGGAGGATGCCCTGCGTCTGGCGGTCGACAAATTCGACACACGTTTCCGCGCCATGGAGAAAATCGTGGAAGAACGCGGCGAGCAGTTGCGTGAACTCGACCTGCAAGCGATGGATGCCGTATGGGACGAAGTGAAGAGCTCCTCGGAGCCATAACGGCGGTTGGCTCCGACCTAGGCTGAGGTTGGCTCCGCTGCCTGGCTCTCGGGGGATCCCTGACGGAGAGCCCGACTCCGAATTTTCTCGTCCGCAAAGTAGTACGTTGAAGGAGGCGTCTTAACCGATACCATCACGGTTCGCTGTGCAAAGCAAATCTCCGTGCCACCATAGACTTCCTTGCTGATTTCGAGCACACTCGCCCGTACCTGCTCGTTGATTCGACTCTGTACTTCGTCCCAGTTCGCGGCCACCTTCTCGCGCTCGGCGAGCATGGTCCGCAGGCGCTTGACGAAGGCGATGATACTGGCCCGTTGTCGCGGCGGGGCAGCTTTCATCAACTTCGCCAGGGCCTCGCCGTCGATTTTCGTGATCCCCAGCGTGCGCAGGACTCTGCGAACCTGTCCATCGAGTTCAGCAATCTCAGCCTGTAGCCTCTCTGCCTTCACCGTATCCCTCGGGGTGCCATCCACACCAATGATGGTCCGGTCGCCACTGCGGGCACCGGCGTAACAAGCGTCGATCCCACCCGTGGCCATCACCCGCCCACCCGCGATCGTGCCGCTGCGGCCGCCACCGGCATCAGACACTGAAACGTGTCCGCCACAGCGGATATCTGCATTGTACAGGTAGTTGCCGATCATCACGTCGCCGCCGACTCTGGCATGGGCATTCTGGACGTAGCGCGCGGTCAGGTTACCGACAGCAGCTACCTGCGTCTCTTCACCCAGAACGCCCTGAGCAACAATGATGTCTCCCCGGGCGGTGAGGGAAACGGCATTCTCTACGGTGCCACCGACGGTGATGTCGCCACCTGCCTTGACGCTGAAACCGGCAAGGACCGTTCCAGTGACTTCTACATCTCCCTCAACCTCGACATTCCCTGTCTCGTACGTGAGATCACCATCGACGCGAAAAACAGTCGTGACCACCACTTGGCCATGTTTGATGTGGACATTGCCGGCGATCTCACTTGTTACAGTGACAACACCACTATCCCCACTCTTCATAATGACATTGGCACCACCTGTGATCTCAGTAGCGGTGCCATCCTCGGCGGCTACATCCTCCCCCAGCACGTTTCGACCACCGGTACCATCTGTTGGCGGATAAATGGTCGCTAGCTTCTGCCCTGCAACAACGCCGATAGATGAGTTGCGATCTCTGAGATCGAATGATCCATCTTCCTGGAGCGTGCCACTTCGCACCTCAGGATCGAAACTGTAGTCGACGCGGCCATCCTCCCCGCGCTTTGCTGGCTCACCATTCATCAACAGGACACTCTGCGCCTCTGCTGGAGACAGCCCCGCGAGCAACTGCTCGACCGCTTCATCATCGAGATCAGCCACGGCGCCGACTTCGCTCAGCATTTGCTGCAGACTCCCACGATCCACACCCGCCGGTGCGCGCAGCTGACGAAACTGAAGAAATCTCACCTGCATCCCATCGGCGGACACCCAAAGCGGTGACAAGACCTGCAGCAGCTTGCCGCTAGCGTAGACATAGCCATAGCGATCGGCGACCAGGCGTGTTTTCTCCTGGCGCACACCCTCGCCTGCCTCAAGCAATTCCGGCGTTGGCCCGGCTTCCTCACCCTCTGCCTGCTGCGTCGTGGGCTGTGGTGGCAACACCATGAGCTCTTCACCCGGGGCCACAAGTTGCCCATGGACATGGACAGCGAGGGCATCTGCAAGATCGGTGGCAGCCAGAGATTTCTTCACGGCCTCAAAGTCTGGCAGACGCCCGCCTGGCAGACAGGTCATCACCGGTCCCTGGGGTACGTCTTCTGCGCCCAATTTGTCCGAGGCTTCGGCAAAGGCTTCACCAGCCTTGGGACGACGACGCGATGATGGAGGGGGTGCCACGATGCCGTCAGTCTGTCAGATCGTCGACGCGAATCAGCGACTCAGCGAGGATCTCTTCATCTCGAAGGATCGGAGCAGCACATATGTAGGCGTCATCCGCGTGGGTCACCAAAGGTTTACCCTGTGCCCGTGCTTTGTCGAGCAGGCTCGCCGTGACGCGGGTTTGGTCAGACACCGATGAATTTTCCGCCCTCATTGATTGCTTGAATCGCCGTATCGCTATCCGTGTACCCTGTGAGCATGATGCGGATCGCATCGGGCGCGACTTCCGGAGACTCCTCGAGAAATCGTGAACTCACCATCAGGCATGGTTTGGTTTGAGATAATCAGGGCAACATCATGTTTCGCCAGGAGGTGTGCCAGGACCCACGTATCTGGTCGAAGACATGCAGGGGTTAGTTGCACAGCTTGGCGAATTCAGCCCCCCAGCCGGTGCCACCCTTTACAGTGTTGTCCTCGAGGATTTTACCTATGACGAAGATCTCTTGCCCATTGTTGATCTGGTGCCAGATCGTCTGCCGCACCTTGCCGAAGGCAGGTCCGTCACTGTAACGCCGGTTCATGAGCTTGGATATGTATCCCAGGCTGATATCACCGGTCAGAAGCTTCTCATGATTGAGGATGCGAAGACCACGGTCGCGCACGTGGTTGTGCCCCTCGAAGGAGAAGTTCACTTCGTCGATACCCAGACGTTCGGCATGGGCCCCGAATTCCGCCTCCGCGCCGCCGGCGGCGCCACTGTATAGAATGCATTCCTCCGCCGTCATGGTGTCTCCTTTGTCCTGAGTCGTCCAACTGTGTTCAGACGTTACCGCAACAGTGCGATCCGTCTCGTCACCGCCTCACCATGTTCACTCGCGGTGCTGAAGTTCATGCGCATCAGATAGATACCAGATGCCAGGTTGGCGCCCGATTCGTTTGTTCCGTCCCAGTGCAACTGGAAGTGGCCACCTGCCTGATGCTCTCGACGCCAGGAGCGCAGACGTTGGCCAACCGCATCAAACAGTTCCGCCTCCAGAACAGCGGCACCGGGTAGATGATAGGCAATGTTCGTCGAAGCATTGAAAGGATTGGGGAAGCCGAGCTCCACCTCAATGGCTTCTTCTGCCGCGGCTTCATCCTGGGCATCGCCTTGAATCGCCGTCGGCACGGAGCGACCGATCAAACGCTCCAACTGCGACCAGGGCTCCTGGCGATCTGCTTCATACCCCAGGGCCCACATCCCCACGCCGCGCAAATCGTGGCTCAGGGCCAGGTCGTATTTGTGTCCGAGACTCTCGGCGTCGTCGAACCAGACCTGAATCCATCGACCCGATTCAAAGTAACGATACCATGAGGTCTGCGAAGAAGCATCCCAACGGCGGCCATAGACAGGCGATGCCTGCAAGGTCACACCAAGGTATGGATACCCGCCAAATTCAGTCGCTGGCGCCCCAGGCTGATCATTCATCGTCGTCCAGCGACAGCCATAATACGGCACACCCAGAATGAGCTTCTGCGGATTGTCGCGTGTCACGTCTCCATAATCTCGTGGATCGGTGATGGTCGTAGTCAAGTTTCGGTAGCCCCCGAGCAATGGCGCCGTGGGGCCGCTGTTGCCACTCCAGCTGCCCGAGAACGCATACCCCATGACAAAGAGGTAGTCGCAGCTGGCGGCGATATCGGCAAAATCCCACCGTGCACTCCAGTCGACGGCGGGGCTGGCGAAGCTGACTTCGCTATCAGGTATCTGCTGGTGCAGGTAGTCGGTGAGTTCGCGTAGGAATGCGGGCGCCAGAGCAGGCCAGCCATTCACGCCGGGTCCCTCGAAATCGACATTGACACCATCCGCGTTGCCTTCGCGAATCTTATCTCTGATCGCCCGGAAGAAACGTTGCCGGTTGGTTGAACTCTCGATGAGTGTCTTTACATCAGCGTCACCGAAGAGTGTCGCCGTCAGAATCACTCGCACGCCGTGGCGATGGGCCGTGTTTACCAGTGCCGTCCACGGCCAGCCGTGATCGTCGCCAAGACTGCCATTGCCATTGACTTCGACGGAGAATGCGGCCAAGTGGGTCAGCAGACGATAGTCGATGTCGTCGTAGTAGGATTCACTGATCCAGTAGGGCAGATAGCCAAAGACGACCCTTTGCGGCTGAGCAACTTTGGCGGCGCCTCGAAATAAGCGGTCGGGCAAACCTCCCTCGCCAATCAAAAAGGCTGGAGTGGGCGAATCCCGATGACGGACGAGATCGGCTTCGTGAACGCTAACAGGCTGCGAATTTACGCTGCCTACCAACAACAGGACCAGGCCGATGAGGCAACCAAATGAGCGGAAAAGTCGAGAGCCATTCATGTTGAACCAATGATACGGCGAATCGCTGATTTTCAAAGGCCGACATATGCCCCTCGCGCCGTTCTTTATGGAAAACTATCGGTCGCTAGGTATTATGTATGTATCGCCCTTCTCTCAACCTGTGCCCAGCTTGGCTACCATGAGCTACCTCACCAGGCGTGTTTCCCCCTCCACCTTTGGGCGCAGAGCGGCTCTACTTCATTGATCTAGGTCTGGATGCGAACATCAAGACCGGTGATGCGAGCCGAGGCGGTGCGGCAGTATCTGATCGACGAATACGACTTCATCACACCAGCAATGGTCGCGTCACGGGGTTCTGGGGAAATACGCCCCGCAGTAGCCGACAACTCTCCCGAAAACAAGACGCTAAATCGACGCATCGAAGTTATCGTCTGGGAGGAGTCGTTTAGTCTGCGTCGCGAGACAGCTCATCGGCAGTGATGAATTGGCCCCCTACCTGGCTGGCTGCATGGGCAGCCGCCCGCCGAAGAGCCTCGTGAATGCCGGCATCCCGGTATACGTAGTGTGTCAGATAGGCAGCGAAGAAGACGTCACCCGCCCCTGTGGAATCCTTCACGTCAGCGACAGGGACTACGTCAAAGTCATGGCGGCCCGTTGCATGGTCCAGAAGCCAGCCACCATTCTCCCCATCCGTCGTCAACCATTGGTCGATTCCGAATTGCGCCATGATCGCCCCCAGGGACTGCCCAAAGAAGGCCTCCACCGCTTCGGTCTCATCGCACGAGGCTTTGACGACATCGGCGCACTCGAGGCATAGTGGCAAATGTTCGGAGACTTCCTTGTGGACTTTGCCGTCGCGAATCCGGCGGCTATATCCCTGTATATCCACACTGACACGATGGACATCCTTCAGCGTCGCCAGCGCCGTGGGCTCAATGTCGACAGGATGCAGAGGGCCGAGATAGATGTGGTCGGTACTGGCAGTGATTCGGGACAGCTGTTGTGCACAGATGGGTGTGGCGGATGCGAGAAGTTCCTGATCGCGGCTGTCCCCACTGACGTGGTTTACGAATTCTGTCGTCACATCTGTCTTGCCCGCGTCCGTGCTGATTCCCGCGTTGTTGAGTAGCTCAACCAGCGCGCTGTCGCAGTCGGCAATATTAGTCGAGATCGCTGTATTGATTCCCAATCGCGACAGAGTCAGACCGGAGTAAACGACGACTCCCCCCCACTTGAGATGGCTGTCCTGGCCGTGTACGATGTGATCTCGTGTGGCAGAGCCAACGATGGCGATTTGAGGGTTCATGGGGGGTAAGTGTAGGAAGTCGAAGCAAAAGAGAAAGGCGCAAAACCGATGGTTGGGTTTGCGCCTTTCAATAATGGTGGAGGCGGCGGGGATCGAACCCGCG
>Ga0114999_10001452_pt1 | contig 32867 bp, 29 predicted proteins | sample ArcticOcean_MG_C_3_FD_89820 | JGI IMG/M metagenome (GOLD analysis project Ga0114999, IMG submission 89820) | Marine microbial communities from western Arctic Ocean - ArcticOcean_MG_CB8_126 | ecosystem: Environmental > Aquatic > Marine > Oceanic | place: Arctic Ocean: Canada Basin | collected...
GAGACTCCCGAAACTGAATTCGAAACTGAATTCGAAACTGAATTCGAAACTGAATTCGAAACTGAATTCGAAACTGAATTCGAAACTGAATTCGAAACTGAATTCGAAACTGAATTCGAAACTGAACTCGAAACTGAACCCGAAACTGAACCCGAAACTGAACCCGAAACTGAACCCGAAACTGAACCCGAAACGGAACCCGAACGGCCGCTCAAGTCGCGGTCACTATTTGGATTTTTTCGGCGACGACCCGCCGCCCAATCAACGGCCGATCTCAACGACGACGACCTGATGGAGGAGCCCGGCGAAGATCCGCCCGGTCTCGTCGACGACACCTCCGAGAATGAAAACCAGGGCGGCATCGCCAGCAACGAACACTATGACGGTGACGTCGCCGCAGCCTCTGACACCAGCGACCAATCGCCTGCTGATCTGACAGACAGCCCAGACCCAGCCGACAGCGAATCCGTTTTTGACGACGACGATTCATTCTCGCTCGATTTCAAGGATCCGGATTCGGATCCTGATTCCGAACAATCCACCGATGAAGATCTGGGCGATTTCCTCGGCCAGTTCGGTGACTAATACAGTTTCCCCACACTCAAACACCTGGCCTGGCAGCTCATGAACCAACTCACAGCAGTCCCAATCAAGTGGTACCACCGACTGGGACCCGGCCTGATCACCGCCTGCGTTGTCATTGGCCCGGGCAGTATCACCACCAGCACCCAGGTCGGTGCCACGCACGGTTTCGCTCTGACTTGGGTCGTGCTGGTCGCAGTCGTTTTCATGATGACCTTCATGCAATTGGGGGCAAGACTCGGAGCTGTCGCGACTCAGTCGCCAGCCGAACTCTTGCGATCCCGCTTCGGACGGCCGCTTGCGGTGCTGATCGGAATCGGCACCTTCTTCATCTCCGCCTCGTTTCAGTTTGGCAATAACCTCGGAGTCGACGCCGCCGTCAAGGAACTCTCGCGAGATCTGCTCTCTGCCGAAACCCGCGAATCACTGCTTCCGTGGTTCGACTACTCCGTTGTCGCCTTCAACGCCCTGGCCATCGCATTCCTGCTCGCCTTCAAGAACCTCTACCGGGCACTCGAACGACTGATGATGTGCTTCGTCGGCCTGATGCTCATCAGCTTCGCACTCAACCTGGTCTTCGCACTCGCCAACCAGACACCGGTCGCCGAACCCGTTGCCGATGCGGCCCCAGCCTCCCTGCTCGATTTCTCGCTCCTCGGACTCGTCGGCACGACATTCGTCATCACCGCCGCCTTCTACCAGGCCTATCTCGTCCAGCAAAAAGGTTGGACACGCGACGACGTTGCCCTGGGCATGCGAGACGCTCGGATCGGTTCGATCCTGATGGCTCTGATCACATTGATGATCATGTGCACCGCAGCCGCTGTGCTCCGCGGCCAATCGCTCCTCAACTACACTGAAGTCTCATCACAACTCGCTCCGCTATTCGGAGTCTGGGGCCGACCTCTGTTCTGCATAGGGCTCTTCGCCGCCGCCTACTCGTCGTTCCTTGTCAACTCGATGATCGGTGGCTTCATTCTCGCTGATGGACTCGGACTTGGCAGCCGCCCCGACCAACCCGCAACACGTGCCCTCACCATCGCCGTCCTCGTGATCGGAATGGGAGTCGCCCTGTTTGTCATCCAGGCCGGGTTCGATCCCGTGCCCGCCGTCGTGGCCGCACAAGCTGTCACCGTGATCGCCGCGCCACTCACCGCCTGGGCGCTCATCTGGCTCACCAACAACAAGTCCATCATGGGTGCCGATACCAACAGCACCGCCACCAACGTCGTTGCCTGGTTAGGATTCGGGCTGCTGCTCGTCATGGCCGGCTACACCGCCTTCGCCAAGGTTATCCCCAAGGTCACCTACTGGATCAGCTCCGCCGCCTGAACCATCCCCCAACAACTCGCCTGTAACACGCTCCCCTTCGCCCCGCTCCGTCCCGATCGTGCCCTCTGGTATCAGAATCACAATGACTTTCGATATCGTCTTCCTCTCCGATGACCTGATGTTTTCTCCACGTGTCACCGGACAGGCCCAAGCCGCCGGCTGGTCAGTCCGCGAAACCGCATCTTCCACCACCGCCATCGATCTCCTACGTACCGACTCACCACGACTCTTGATCGTCGACCTGGAAACCCCAAACCTCGACATCACGCAATTATTGCTGCAACTGCCAGAAACCAATCCCCCCAAGGTCCTAGCCTTCGGCCCGCACGTTCACCACCAACGCCTCGAATCCGCTCGACAAGCCGGCTGCGAACTGGTCGTGTCCCGAGGCCGGTTCAGCTCCGACTTACCAGCATTGCTGCACGAGTGCCTGGGCAGCCCGGACGACGACACCACAACCCGTAAGTCGCCATCTGCGTAAACCCACCGTGCTCCACCGCACATCGATTGGGTACACTCAACACAGATGACTCGCCACAACCACACCACCCAGTCAACGTGTCTGTGTCTGGCCCTGACCGCCTGTGCACTCGGACCAGCCACGCTGCCGGCACAAGTCGGTGGCATCCGCATCGACGCCCAAGGCCTGCTGCAGCAGGCCCGCATCTTGGACAGCGTCCCAGCAACACCCCAACCTGTCGCCCGGCGTCACGGCACACGCACAATCTCTCTCAAACGTCTCGAACGAACTATCGCCGAACACATCGACGCCGGCCGCCCAATACCACCCGATGTCCGCTTCCTCGCAGGCCTGCAACGCGTCGACGATGTTGTGCTACTGCCCGACCGCTCCGACGTGCTGATGATCGGACCCGCCGCCGGCTGGATACGGCTCCCAACCGGAGAAGTCGTCGACCCGCTCAGCCACCGACCCGTACTTGAACTCGATGACCTCGCCCACGCACTCCGCTTCGCCGCCAACCAATCCCCAACCGAATCCTTCATCGGATGCTCGATCGACCCCACCACCAATGGGATCAAGAACTACAAACGCTACCTCAAGTCCCTCTCCGGAGCGATCAACCCGAACCGTGTCCCGAAACTCGTCTCCGACATGCAGGCGGCCATGGGACACCAGGATGTTAGAATCTTCGGGATTCCGGCCAACAGCCGCTTTGCCTGCAAACTGGTAGCCGCCGATTATCGACTCAAACGAGTCGCAATGGGCTTTGACCGCCCGCCGGTCCGAGGTCTTCTCAACTACATGGACCTCCTCGCTCGATCCGGAAAACAAGCCGTCAAACGACAGCATCGCTTCTGGTTCGTCGCCACCCACGAAGGCATCTCTCGCTCGCCCGACGGCCAAAGCTGGCACCTCTCCGGCTCGGGGCTCGAAGTCCGAACCGCCGCAGCCGGGACACCTCAGGATCCCTCTGCATCCAATTTCAAACCGAAGGCGGCATCTTCCGCACGCCGCATGGCAGCCAACCTCACCCGTTACTTCCCACAACTCGTCAAACACATCCCCGTCTTCGGTGAACTCGAAAACCTGATCCGACTGACCGTCGCTGCCGAGATCGCCGTCAATGCGCCACTGGCCGACTCCACAACTCGATGGAGCAGCCAGGTCCTGGTCGACCCCATTCGATACCGCACCCAAACCACCCTCGCGCCGCGACGAGTTCCTTCACTCGCTGCAGTTCGCAAAGCGCAAGGACGAAACTGGATCCTCAGCGTCAGCGGCGGAATCGCTCTCCAACCGCCACCAGTTCAACTCCGGTCCTTCGGTACTCTCGACCAACAACTCGCCGAACGAATCCGGCGAATTCAAGCCAAGCCACATCCCACCAAAACCTCGTGGTGGTGGGACTAGAGTCCGAAGACCGTCGACAGGCAGGCATGGCCGGACACGCCGTCCGATAGATCCAAAACCACGCTGATCCGAATTTCGCTGGTGTTGATCATCTGGATGTTGATCCCCGACTTGGCCAACGCGCCAAACATACGCTCGCCCACACCCGTGTGACTTAGCAACCCAATCCCCACCACCGACAACAACGCAATATCTCGCTCGAAACTGATCGCAACTCCATCCCAACCCTCGGCCACTTCGCGAACCAGTAACAACGCCGGATCCAGATCACGCCGAGGAATCGTGAACGACAGCCTCGCTCCTGCCTCCGAAACCCCAGACTCGTTCTGCACGATCATGTCGACCAGAATGCCACCCTCGGCGACCGCCGAAAACAGTTCCGCCGCCACACCCGAAGAATTGGGGAGACCGCGAACCGTGATCCGAGACTGTTCGTCGTCCAACTGCACCTCACTGACGACAATGTCCTCCATGCTCGCCAATCGATCCACAACGTCCCGCTCCAACTCCTCACGCTCCGCCTGTTCGGCACGACCCACCCGACACTCCGAATCCGGCAACTCGATCCCCACCGCCGGCTCCTCCGCCTCGTCCCGATCCAGCCCAAAACCCGAATGAACGGCCTCCACCGCCGCCTCGCATTTGTCACGATCCACCAACACCGAAATCTTGATCTCGCTGGTGCTGATCATGTTCAGGTTGATGTCGGCAGCACCCAGCATTCGAAACATGTGAGCCGCCACGCCAGTATGAGACCGCATGCCGCGACCGACCGACGACACCTTACTGAGATGGACACCTTGTTCCACCGTCCCCTGGCCCAGTTCCGCCACCGCCGACCTCGCCGCCGCCAACGCCTCGTCCAGGTTTGGCTCCGGCACTGTGAACGACACCTCCGCCATACCAGCCTGGCCGACGTCCTGAACAATCATGTCCACCGGCAAAGACACCTCCGCCAACTTCCCGAAGACCTCACCCATCACGCCCGGACGATCCGGAACTCCCGACAACCCGATCCGCACCTCCTCGCGAACCACCGCCACTCCGGTCACACGCCGAGCCGAAAAGTCGCTCGATTCGTCCACCGCCGCAATCAGTGTCCCCAGACCAGGAGATCCCGACGACATCACACGCACCGGTACGCGGTACTTCTTGGCAAACTCGATCGAACGAGAATGCATCACTCCCGCTCCCAAACTCGCCAACTCGAGCATCTCGTCGTAGGAAATCCGACGCAATAGCCGGGCCGATTCGACAATTCGAGGATCCGTAGACAATACGCCATCCACATCCGTGTAGATCTGGCACTCGTCAGCCTGCAACACCGCCGCCAATGCCGTCGCCGTCGTGTCGCTGCCGCCTCGACCCAATGTCGTGATATTCAAGTCCTCATCAATCCCCTGGAACCCCGCCGCGATCACGATCCGCCCAGCCTGCAACGCCTCTCGCATCCGTCGAGTCGAAATGTCGATGATCCGCGCACGCGTGTGCGACGAATCGGTGTGGATTCCAATCTGACCACCCGTCAAACTGATCGCCTCGGCCCCCTCCGCCACCACCGCCATCGCCATCAACGCCACCGACTCCTGCTCGCCAGTCGACAACAGCATGTCCATCTCGCGTGCCGATGGACTGTCGGTGATCTCGGCCGCCAGACCCACCAATTCGTCCGTCTTCTTGCCCCGCGCACTAACCACCATCACCACCTGGTGGCCTTCGGCCTGAGTCGCAATCGCACGGCGGGCAGCGATGCGAATCTGAACCGCACTGGCTAAACTGCTTCCGCCGACTTTTTGTACGATCAATGACACCAACACACCCGCTCGACTGACTGCAACCCGCCAAGTAGACAACATCGCAACTCGACGAGCGTCTCGGAAGACCCAAGCATAACGGGTCGCCGCGGGTGTGGGCAGGTTGTCGAACGACGACACCGGACGGCACGCCAAACGTTTCGACAACGGCGAAACGTGAGACGAACTCGTCCGAGTCGTTCGGCTGCACTCGGTGGCCTAGGCGGCCTTCTTTCTGAAGGGAATCACAGCCGGTGTGCCCGCGGCAGCGTCCAGCAGCGACTCGAATATCTGCATGTCCAACGCACTCGACGTCGTGTTCTCGGGATGCCACTGCACGCCCAGGCAGAACCAGCGCTCGTCGTCCGCTTCGATCGCCTCGACCACCCCGTCAGGTGTCCGAGCCGAAACGATGAAACCATCAGCCGGCTCGGCGATCGACATGTGGTGCTGGCTGTTGACCCGGATCTCGCCCGGACCGTAGATCGCGTCCACACGAGTCCCCTCCTCGATCTCCAACACGTGACGCAAGGTCGACTCGACCGGGTCACGATGCAGGATCGACTTCGGGACGTCTTCTGTAACATGAGCGTACAGGCTGCCGCCGCAGACGACGTTCAACACCTGCATCCCCGATCCGATCGCCAGAATCGGCATCCGCATGTCGACGGCCTTCTGGCACAGTCGACGGTCGAAGTCCTCGCGTCGCTGAGGCATCGGACGCGATGTGGGATGAGAATGCAGGCCCAGACGGCCAGGGTCCAGGTCGAAACTACATCCAGACAGCACCAGGCCGTCCAACTTCTTCAGCAACTGCTTCAGGTCGTCGTCTTCGGCCAATGGCGGAATCAAAACCGGTAAACCACCACTCGCCGCAACACTGTCGTAATAGCCAGTGCTGAACCAGCTCAGTGCCCCCGCGTCCTGCTTCGCCGCTCGAAAATCACCGTTGATTCCGATCCAAGGTCTTCCACTCATCAATCAGGGTCCTTCCTGTCACCGTGCACATCCTTGTGCACTGCCAATCGTCACCAACCGACGTACCTCGCCGGCCAGCCTTCTTCCGCACCCGACCCGTCCTGGATCGGGCGTTAACTGCTCGGTTTGGCCAGCTCAAAACAGACCACGACGCCATATCGGAATCGTCGCACATCAACGGCAGCAGCCGTTGGGCTAAAAAAAGCTGGCATTCCATTGCTCCTGAGTTCTCGACGGCGTCCTGCCGTCGCACGTCACTCGCGTCCTTGCCAATGACAACGGGCACGATGCTACCGTCGAAGTTCCAATTGTCAAGAACCTGTTTCCGGTTTTTTGAAATTCGGCTCAGGCAGTCGCATCGCCGCCAATCCCGCAACCGCCACAAATGGCAGAAACGCCCACACCGCAAGCTGAGGACGATCGATGTCATGGAAATATGTCGTGAACGGAGCCTCGATCAAACCGCCACCACCCCACGCCAATCCCATCGTGATCGCCGAAGCAACTCCGGCTCCTCGAGGGAACATCTGCTGAGCGTACGAGACCATCGTCGGAGTCGTCCCCCACAACACCAGACCCGTGGGCACCAGCACCACGATCAACAACCAGTCGGGACACCCCTCCCAACCCCAGACCGACAGCAACGGCAAACCCAACAACGGACAAATCACCATGAATCGACGCTCCCAACCAGCCGGAAACGCTGCCGCCAACACCATCATCCCCACACTCGCCGAAACCAGGAACAAGGACTGAACCATCCCAATCGAACGCTCATCAAAACCTCGGTCCGACAAGGCAAATGACATCACCTTGCTCATCCCCATGTTTGGCACCAGACGACACGAACACACAAACAACAACCACAACGCCAGTCCAATCCGACCGTCAAACATCTCGGACAAACTCGACGCCCGACCACCTGCATCCGCATCAGCCGCACTCGACTGAATCGGTTCTGCCACACTGACCACCGTCTGGCTCCGAGTCCCCCAGTACAGCAACGGGATCGGCAGCAACAGAAAAGGCATCAGGACCAACAACCCCTCCAGATCCCAAAGATCCACCACCCAGCCACTCAACAACGGACCCAACGACAACCCCAGTGACCCGCCCAGCATGAAAATCGCCAGACCACGGGTCCGGTTCCCCGGCAACATCCTGCCCGCTCGCACAGCCGCCTCGGGATGAAACGCACCAACCGAAACGCCTCCTACCACAAATAACACACACAACCACCCCACCCGACCCTCGGCGGCAACACCACCCGCCGACGTCAAACACAACACCGCCACTACCGGACCGATCCACAACAGCGGACGCAGAGCCCCGCGCTCTCGCAGAAAACCGAACACGCCCTGAGACAGCGATGTGGGCGTCGAATGAGCCAGCATCACCGCAACCAGCGCGAGCCCCATCAGGCCACACTCTAAAGTGATGCGGTCCCACAATGGCGACACCAACAACGCGCTGGTGTCGACAATCGTGTGCAACAGGGCCAAGCACACCAACGGCAAATAACGACGCATTCAGCCGGACCGCCCGAACACGTCCTGCTCACCCACCTCGACATCCAAAGGGTAGATCGGACGACGCACGTTCTGATAATCGAAGGCGCTGAAATCCGGCCGATGGATCCCCGGAGTGTCCGCATCAAAGATCGTCTCGGCCCACCGACCCACGTCGGCACGGAAATGCACAGCACTCTTGACCACCAACAACCGCTTGGTCGATGGATCGACACCGACAATCCGCAACATCTCGGTGTCGAGCAACTGCATCCGACGACTCGCCACCACCACCTCGACACCACCCACTTCCAGCACCGCCATCGGACCCAACTGGCCCGGACAGCCTCGCTTCATCGGACCACCAAACACAAACCGCCCGTCACTCAGACAACCGACTCGTGCCGACACCACAACCGTCTCACCATGACACGAATCCGTCTTGCCTCCGATCCGAAACTCGGCCTCGGCACCTTCACCCAATTCGTGAGCCCTCGCAGCCGTTTCCGGGTCGTACAACACGCCCACCACACCACCCTGGAAATCAGCGGCGAGCATCGCCGACAAGGCAACCGTTCCGTCACACGGAGCACCACCGCCCGGATTGTCCGAACCGTCGGCCACGATCACCAACCCCGTCGACTCCTCCACCGAATATCGCATCGCCTCCTCGATCGTCGTCAACGAAGGCTGCAACTCGTCACGCAATGCCCACACCCAACCAGCCAACTCGTCCACACTCGACTCGGCCAACTCGCGGTCCCCATCAGTCGTCACCAACACCGTCACGCCCGCATCACGGATGTCAGCAAACGGGAATCCCATCGCGATCGTCGCCGTCAACACGCCCGGCTGCGATTCCAATTCGTGCAACCGCTCGATCAGATCACACATCGGTTCACGCAACGTGCACTGCATCGGTGGCATCGTCATCAATGGCAACTGACGAAATGCCTGCTCCGGCTGCACCTCGCCTCGAATCATTGACTCCAACAACACGATCGCCTCGCGACCACGCTCGTTCATGTCCACGTGAGGATACGTGTCAAAACCGATCAGGCAGTCCGGTACACTCGCCAATCGACTCGTGATGTTCGCATGTAAATCCAACGTCACAACCAACGGCATCCCCGGCCCAACCAGATCTCGCACGGCCGATACAATCACACCCTCGGCGTCCTCGTCCAGATCGGTGACCATCGCACCATGCAAGTCCAAAACCACCCCATCAAATGGAGCCGCTGACTCGATCCGCGACAACAACAAGTCCAGCATCCAGGTAAAACTCGACTGCTCGACGCGGCCGGCCGGCTGAGCGTGCACGCTGAGAACCGGATCCAACTCGATGCCTCGTGCAGCCGATTCGTCCAAGTAACCGCCGTGAATCGTCCCCGTTCCCGAATACAACTCACGCAACGTGTCACCGCCCAGCAAATCGTCGCCGCAATCACTGTCACGCTGGAAATCCGACAACGTCGTCGGCACCAACGCAAATGTGTTCGTCTCGTGCTGAATCCCACCACTGACGATTCTCATCACCCAACCTCTTTCTTTGCAAACGGATCTACCACACCAAGTCTTCACGCACACGACACAGTCGCGTAAATGCACCATCCACCGACGACAACTCTTCATACGTCCCCGTCTGCACCACGCGGCCGTCCTCCAGGACCACGATCCGGTCGGCCGATGTGATGGTCGAAAGCCGATGAGCCACCACCAACACCGTCCGCCCCCGAGTTGCCTCACGCAAAGCCTGCTTGATACGAGACTCCGTCGCACCGTCCACCGCACTCGTCGCTTCGTCCAGCACCAACACCGGAGCGTCCTTCAACAACGCCCGCGCCAAGGCAATTCGCTGCTTCTGGCCACCAGACAGCCGGATGCCACGCTCGCCAACACGTGTCTCCAAACCCTCGGGCAACATCGCCACAAACTCGTCCGAACCCGATACCCGAACCACCTCCTCGATCCGCTCCTCACTCACACCCTCACGACCCAACAACAGGTTGTCACGGATCGTTCCGGACAACAGGAACACGTCCTGAGACACCATCGCAACATGCTCGCGCAACCACGACAACGGCAAGTCACACACGTCGACATCGCCCAGTCTCACCACACCAGCATCGGGCTCGTAAAATCGAGTCAACAGATGGCAGGCTGTAGTCTTGCCCACACCCGTCGCACCCACCACCGCCACCGTTTCACCCTCGTGCACTCGGAACGATACGTCCTGCAGCACCGACTGCCCATCACCGTACCCAAACGACACCGACTCGAAATTGATCGACCAGTCCGGACTCGATGGAACCGACGCACCCGGCCGATCGACGATGTCCGGCCGAGTGTCCAGTAACTCGAAGACTCGCTCGGCACTCGCCGATGCCTTCTGCAACGTGTCAGTCAAATTGGCCAACCTGAGAAATGGCTGCACAATCTGGCCCAAGTACAACAGGAATACGACCAGATCGGCCACATCCACCTTCAGACCAAAACCCCCGCCCGCATCGCTCGTCATCCAGCCACCTGACCAGACAATCAAGACCAACCCCGCACCGCTGGCCACCTCGATCACTCCCGCAGGTACCAACGACCAACGATTCGCCTCAATGATCCGGTCCCGGTACTCCTGGCTCTCGGACTCCACTCGACGCGCCATCGAGGCCTCGGCAACAAACGACTGGATCACCGCCAAACCACCCAGGTGGTCCTGGATCCGACCACTCACCTTGGCAAATCGACTGCGAACGCCTCGCCACTTGTTCCGAGTCCGCCTCGCGATCACGTAAACCAACACCGCCATCACCGGCAACGGGGCCAGGGCAACCAACGCCAATTGCCAGTTGATCAACACCAGCACCACACTCATCGTCACCGGGATCACGATCGCCAACATCGATTCGGGGATCCCGTGCGATATGTAATCCTCGATCGCAGCCACGTCACCCATCGTTCGAGCAACCAGGTTGCCCGAATGGTGGCGATTCAAATACGACGGAGACATCTTCTGCAGATGCCGGTAGACCGACAACGACAATCGATGCAACGCTCGATAGGCGGCAATATGAGAACTCAGACCGTACAGATATCGTGCCACACCACGCAGCAGGTACACCACCGCCACCAGGCCACCCAAAGCCCAGAAACTCCCGGCCACTCGCGGATCTCGTAGCCAGTACAACATCTGGCGAACCAGCAGCGGCGGAATGATGCCCAACGCCGTGAAACACAATCCGCAGACGATCGAAAAGATCATCAGCCGACGATCGCCGGCGAGGGTCTGCCAAATACGAGATGCAAACTGCACGAGTGCGGAAACTCCTTCGAAGACGAGTCTGTCAGATCACCCGGCACTCAGCAACAAAGCCGCCGCCCTCCCCTTCCCGCGATTGCATTCCCGACCGCAGACCTGCATCCTGTCTGCTCCCGTCAATACCCGCATCACGGCCGCACTCAACCCTGCTGGCATCGGCACGCCCTGTATGCAACCAATGACTTTCGATGCCGCCCAGGAACACGACACCCATCGCCTGGGACTCGCCCTCGGCCAAGCCGCCCAGCCCGGGCTCGTCGTCGGGCTCAATGGTGACCTCGGTGCAGGAAAGACACGCCTCGTGCGAGCCGTCGTCGAAGGACTCGACGGTTCGCCTCGAGACGTCAGCAGCCCGACATTCGTCCTGCTGCAGCACTACGCAGCACGCCTGACGGTCCACCACGCCGACGCCTACCGCCTGCATTCGGTAACCGAATTTCTCGACCTCGGCTCCGAAGAATGGACGACAGACTCGGGCATCGCACTCATCGAATGGGCCGATCGCGTCGCCGACAGCTTGCCCATCGACCGGCTCGATGTCCAAATCACAGTCACCGGGGAATCGTCGAGACGCTTCCGTCTTACAGCCGGCGGAACACTCTCGGAACAAGTGCTCGGACAACTCGACTGCCTCTGACCCGGTCGGTTACACCGCGCCCGGGTCTTCCGATTCCGTTGGGGTCGACACTCCCGGAAGACAACGGCTGCAACAGCCGGTCAACTGGACCGCACCGCAGACAAACATCAGGCTCAGCAAAGCCGTCACGTAGACGAGCTTCTCGATGTAGCCCGAAAGCTCTGTCAAACCAAACACGGTCCGCGTGGACGGCGAGATCTGCTGCCAGACGATCACCATCACCACGCCAATCAGCAACACACCGATCCAGCCGCCCCCCAGCATGATCTGCCGCAAACGTGTCCAATCGACCGCAAACAGCCAGAATCCAGTCCAGAACAAAAGCGGGAGGACCGGAGACGTAAACACGACCGATCCGATGGCCGTCACGATCTGCTGGATCGCCAACAGGATCTGACCCACCGCCTCGACAATGTTCCACAATGGTCCCGTCTCGGCCATCACCACCATCATCGCTCGCTCTCCACTCAAACAAACTCTGCCCGGCCACCCAACTCGAACACTCGAACCGTGCTGAGTCACATCAACTAACACATCCCACGCAGTCTCGCCAGCCCCCAAACACTCACATGCCCTCCAGCGAAACGTTCAGACTCGACGCCAGTTCGCCAAGCTGACGCCAGGTCTCCTCGGGCACCTCCACCCCGTCGGCCAACCGCTGCTGCTGACGACGCACTTCAATCTCACCAGGCATCAGGATCTCATCGACACCCGGCAACTTCCTAGCCGCCTTGATGTGAGCCACGTACTTTGAAACCAACGCCTGGTACTCATCCATTTCCGTGAAGGCCGATACGTCGACCAGGTACATCCACACGCCATTGGTGCCCGGCGGCAGGTCGGTGCGGCAGATGCCGAAACCCGAAATCATGCCGCCAAACACATCGATCATCACGCTCAAACCATACCCCTTAAAGCCCAGGTTCCCCCCCAACGGCAGAATCGCACCGCCCGGATCGGCGTAATACGTCGACGGGTCAGTCGTCGGTAAACCCTCGGCATCAATCAACTGGCCCTCGGGAACCGCGACACCCTTCTGATGAGCCACCCGCACCTTGCCCTCGGCCGTCGCACTGGATGTCATGTCGAGTACCAGAGCATCGTCACCCCACGGAGCAGCTATCGTGATCGGGTTCGTCCCCATCCGACCCTCCGCCGCTCCGTATGGAGCCACGCCACCGCTGGCCGGACCGTTGACCACCATCATCGCCGCAAACTTCTCGTACGCCGCTGACTGAGTGTAGGAACCCAGACGTCCGACGTGGTTGCAGTTGCGAATGAAGATCGTCGCCGTGCCCGATTCGCGAGCCTTCTTCATGCCCAGCTTCAAGGCTTCGGATGCCGTGACCTGGCCGAAATTGAAACAGCCGTCAATCAACAGGAACGCCGGCCCCTCTCGCAGAATCTCCATCGATGCACCCGGACAAATCACACCTTTCTGGATGTAATCCACATACTGCATCAACCGCATCACGCCATGACTATCGTGGCCGACCAGGTTCGCACCTTGCAATTCCCCCGCCACCACCGACGCCTCCTCACGACTCGCTCCAGCACCCTCCAGGATCCGCCTGGCCATTTCACCCAACTGCTCTGCACGAAACGTCGGCATCGTCCCCCCTCACACTTTTTCACGAATTCACCGCAGATCTACTCACGCGACAACGCCACACAGTCGCCGCCTCGCGATCGATCAAGGCGACAGGATAGCACCCGCCGACCAGAGCGTCGAATGACCGGTTGATCGCGACTGCGACCGAAGCTACAGTCCCGCCAACATGACAACGACCCAATACCGCGTCGAACTCGACCTCTACACCGGTCCCCTCGACCTCCTGCTCTACCTCGTTCGACGCGATGAGCTCGATATCGGCCAGCTGCCAGTCGCACCCGTTGTCGCTCAGTTTCTCGACTATCTCCAACTGCTCGAAGCCATCGACCTCGACACCGTTGGCGACTTCATCGTCATGGCCAGCACGCTGACGGAAATCAAAAGCCGACTCGTGCTGCCCTCGGACAAACCCGAAACCGAAATCGAACTCGATGAAGATCCTCGCAGCGACCTGATTCAACAACTGCTCGAATACCGCAAGTTCAAGGACGCCGCGCAACGACTCGAAGATCGTGCCGCCAAGTGGCAGGAACGCTACCCACGACTCACCGACGATCGGCCAAAGTCCGGTCGAGATGCCTCGCACGACCGGATCAAGGAAGTCGAACTCTGGGACCTCGTCAGCGCACTCGGCCGAATCCTCAAACTGCAGGAAGACACACGACCGGCCAGTATCCTCTACGACGATACCCCGATCGCCGTCTACATCGATCGCATCGGCACTCGCGTCCGAACCGAAAAGAAGGTCCGCTTCAACTCGCTGTTCGACAACGAAACACTCAGAAGTAAAATCATCGGCATGTTCCTCGCCATCCTCGAGTTGCTCAGACACCACGGGTTCCGCGCACAACAGGATGCCGAGTACGGCGATATCTACGTCCTGCCACCACTCGAAACACTCACCGACTCGGACAAAGCCGAGCACACCGACACGGCCGATCACGGACACGACGCCTGAAACGTCGGCCTCGACCCGATTTCAAAACATGCCCGACTTCCAACTCGTCAGTGACTTCGCACCCTCCGGCGATCAACCCCAGGCCATCAACTCGCTCGTCGACGGCATCCACTCGGGACGACGAGAACAGGTGTTGATGGGAGTCACCGGGTCGGGCAAAACCTTCACGATGGCCAACGTCATCGCACGACTCAATCGACCCACTCTCGTCCTCTCGCACAACAAAACCCTCGCCGCTCAACTCTACAGCGAATTCCGCGAATTCTTCCCACAAAACGCTGTCTCCTACTTCGTCAGCTACTACGACTACTACCAGCCTGAAGCCTACATCCCGCAACGAGACATCTACATCGAAAAGGACGCGTCGATCAACCAAGAGATCGATCGGCTCAGACTCCAGGCCACCAGCGCCCTGGTCAGCCGCCGCGACGTCGTTGTCATCTCCAGCGTCAGCTGCATCTATGGACTCGGCTCACCCAAGGACTATCTCGCCATGATGGTCCACCTCGCCGTCGGAGGCTCCATCGACCGTGATCAGATGCTGCTCAAACTCGTCGACATCCATTACGAACGCAACGATGTGGAACTCGCGCGAGGCAAGTTTCGAGTCCGAGGCGACGTGGTCGAATGCTGGCCGGCCTACGAGGAATTCGCCTACCGCATCGAACTCTGGGGCGACGACATCGAAACACTCTCATGGATCGATCCGCTCACTGGTGAAGAACTCAGACGCGAACAGGATATGTACATCTACCCGGCCAAACACTTTGTCCTCCCACCAGAACGGATCGATGCGGCTGTCCGAGACATCCAGGCCGAACTCGACAGCCGACTCGGCGAACTCAAGAATCAGGGCAAACTGCTCGAAGCACAACGACTCTCGGCTCGGACCCGCTACGACATCGAACTCATCACCGAGACCGGATTCTGCCCAGGAATCGAAAACTACAGCCGAGCCCTCGAAGGTCGACCAGCCGGTGAACCGCCACACACACTGCTCGACTTCTTTCCCGAAGACTTCCTGCTGTTCGTCGACGAATCGCATGTCACGATTCCTCAGGTCAGAGGAATGTTCGCCGGAGACCACTCGAGAAAAACTACGCTAGTCGAACACGGGTTCCGACTGCCCATGGCACTTGACAACCGGCCACTGGAATTCAAGGAATTCGACCAGCGACGCGGTCAATCTGTCTTCGTCTCGGCCACACCCGGCGATTGGGAACTCGAAAAGACCGACGGCGAAATCGTTCAACAGGTCATCCGACCCACCGGAATCGTCGAACCCGCCCTCCACGTCGTCCCCGCTCAGGGACAAGTCGCTCACCTGCTCAAGGAAATCCGGATTCGAGCCAAACGCAACGAACGCGTGCTCGTCACCACGCTCACCAAACGACTCGCCGAAGATCTTACACGTTACCTCAAGGAAGCTGGCATCCGCGCCGCCTGGATCCACTCCGATCTCAACGCCATCGAACGAGTCACAGTGCTCCGGGAACTCCGCGAACAAGTTCACGATGTCGTCGTCGGTGTCAATCTGCTCCGAGAAGGACTCGACCTGCCCGAAGTCTCACTCGTCGCCATCCTCGATGCCGACAAGGAAGGATTCCTCCGAAGCGCCACCAGCCTGATCCAGACCATCGGACGCGCAGCTCGACACGTCAACGCCGAAGTCATCCTCTACGCCGACTTCGTCACCAATAGCATGCAAACCGCCATCGACGAAACCACCCGGCGACGCGACACGCAATTGGCCTATAATATCAAACACAAGATCACCCCCGAATCGATTCAAAAAGCGATTCGACGAGGGATCGACGAAGAGGTTCAAGTCCGGCAATTGGTGCAGAAGGCCTCGGGCACCGATAACGAAGACGACTTCATGTCCCAGGAACTGCTCAAGGACCTCGAATCAAAAATGCTCGAAGCCGCCGACGCGTTGGAATTCGAACAGGCTGCCGAACTCCGCGACCGCATCCAGGCACTCACCGATGGCCACCCTGCTCGCGGTACCACTCCATCGTCGTCGCCATCCCCTCGCTGAAATCAACCGCGGGCTCGTAACCCAACTCGCGTCGGGCTCGACCGCTGTCGAAATCCAGGTTCAAGCCCAGGAACTTGATCCGAGCCGCCGACAACAACGGTGCTTCCTGCTTGCCCAGCAGACGCCACGTCGACTCCATCACTCGGGCCAGTACCTTCGCCACACCCAACGGCACCGAATTGGTCGGTTCCGCAAGACCCGCCTCTTTAGCGATTGTCGTCATGAACTCACGCCGTGACACCAACCGCTCGTCCGTCAGGTTGAAGATCTTGCCCAACACGTCGTCCCGGTCGATCGCCAGGAAGACGGCGTCGACCAGGTTCGATATGTAAATGTTGTTCAGCAACTGATCGCCCGAACCCAGGAATTTGAATTTCTCCGACTTCAGACTCTCGACCAATCGAGGCAATACGTTGCGGTCGCGTGATCCGTAAACAAAACCCGGTCGCAACACCACCAAGGGAAACGTATCCGAGTCAAACCGGCTGACCGCCAAATCCTCGCTCTCGACCTTCGTCAATGTGTAGCCGTCGATTCCCGTCCGGCAGGGTGGCTCGGTCTCGTCCGTACCGTGATGATCGCGAGCCTCGTAAACGCCGAGCGAACTGATGTGCACAAACCGCTTCAGCAATCCCGTCGCACACGCCGCGTCGATCAATCTCTCCAGTCCACCAACGTTCACATCGCGGTAATCCTCCACCGGACCCCAGTCACCCACCTTCGCCGCACAGTGAACGACAACCGTCACGCCTTCCAGGGCCCTTGACAACGAGTCGCCGTCGGTCATGTCGCCCTCGACAACCTCCACACCCAAGTCGACTAGCCACGCCGCCGTATCGGGACGACGCACAACCACTCGAGTCGAAACACCCATCGCCACCGACCGCTCGGCCACATGACTGCCGACCATCCCAGTCGCACCCGTCACCAAAACGCGATCCCCAGGCTGCAATTCCATGCTCTCGTCCTCAAACTTATCTGCCAAACGATGTTCAAGCGGCCCGGTCAACTACACGCCGCACAACACCCGAATTACTCAAACGCTTGCCCAACGGTTCTCCCAGCAATTCCGCCAGCACACCTGCGACCGCGTCGGCCGCACTCGGACAACCCAACCGACTCATCTCGATGGACAACTCCAAACGCTTCGACTCCGAATCTAGCAGCAGCCCCAACTCCCCGGCCAGTCTCCCGACCCACTCACCATCGCCTTCAGTTTCTTCCACCATCCGAGCAGCCCCCCGCTGGACATACCAGGCCGCGTTGGCACGCTGGTGATCGTCGCTCGCAAATGGATATGGAACCAGCACACCGGCCACGCCCGCACACGACATTTCGGCAAGGGTCGTCGCGCCGGCTCGTGCCACAACCAGATCACTCGACGCCAAAAGCGTCGGCGGACACTTCAAAAACCGCTCGACCCTCGCCTCCCAGCCCTGCTCTCGGTAGGCCGCCTCGACCAACCGGGGATCGTGCCCGCCACACTGGTGAACCACTCGCCAACCGCCACCACACACGTCAGTCCGACCCAACGCCTCGGGCACCGCACGGTTCAACGATCGCGAACCCTGGCTGCCACCCAAGACCAGCAACAGACGCTTCCGATCGCTCGCCTCAGACACCCCACCCACAACCACTCTACGCACTGGATTGCCAGTCAGACGACACGCGTCGGGTCTCGCCAACGCAAGACGTGTCTCGGCAAAAGCCACACACACACGAGCCGCTCGACGACTCAACCATCGAGTCGCTCGACCGGGAATCACGTTCTGTTCCAACAGCATCACCGGCACACGCATCCGATTCGCCGCCACAACGGCTGGAACACTGGCAAAACCGCCCAGGCCAATCACCACCGTTGGCTCGAAACGACGGACGATCCGTCGCGCACGACAATACGACCGCCATGCCGCTGCCAATGACCTAATTGGCCGACGCCCCACATCCAACGACGATACCGACGGCACGGCGTAGTACTCGTAACCTCGCACTCTCGCCTCGTCACGCTCCAAAGGGCTCCCCTGCCCCACAAAACCGATCCGACATCCCAACCCGGACACCTCCGACATCCGGGTCAATGACTCGGCCACCGCAATCCCCGGAAACAGGTGACCGCCGGTCGCGCCTCCGGCAAACAGGATGGAAACCGATTTCGACATCAACGGATCTTCAGGCTGGCGACCGCGACGACGGCCAAGACCACCGACCCGATCCAGAATCGAACCACGATTTTCGTTTCGCTCGCACCGCCAAACAACAGGTGATTGTGCAATGGACTGCAGGAAATCATTCGACGCCCCAGCATCCGGAACGATGCCACCTGCAGGATCACGCTCAGTGTTTCGACAACGAATACGCCTCCGACAATTACCAGCAGGATCTCCTGACGAGTCACAAGAGCGGCCAAACCCAGTAACGCTCCGATCGGCAAACTGCCCGTGTCGCCCATGAAGACCTGAGCCGGATGACAGTTGAACCACAGGAAACCCAACATCGAGCCGACCAACGCACCCATCACTATCGTCAACTCGCCCGCTCCCGCCACGTACGGAATGCTCAGGTACTCGGCCAACACACTGTGACCGCCCACGTAACTCAACGCAGCAAAGGCCGTCGCCGCGACCACCATGCAACCACTCGCTAATCCATCCAAACCATCAGTCAGGTTCACCGCGTTCGAACTGCCAACCAGCACCAGCATCGCCCAGACTACGAATCCACCACCCAGCCAAATGCCTGAATCCCCAATCGGCCAGATCAACTCGAGTCCGCGTGGATGATCAGCCAATGTCTCGTACAGACACCACGCCAATCCCAAAGACATCACCAACTGGATGCCCATCTTCGTCCTCGCCCGCAAACCATTACGCGGTGTGCTCAACTTGATCCAATCGTCACACCCGCCCAGCGTCGCAAAACCGACCGACACCAATACCGCCAACTGTACAAACCGATTGCCCAAATCCGCCCACAACAGCACCGACAATACGATCGACGACACGATGAACAGGCCACCCATCGTCGGAGTGTCCTGCTTCTCGGACTGAAGCTCGTTCAGTCGAGCCGAATCGCTGGCCACACGCTCCAGAAATCGACCCTGCAACCAACGAATCGCCATCGGACCCATCAGTAACGCCAACAGAAACGCCGTCACACTGGCCAACGCAGTCCGTGCCGTCAGGAACACGCGGCTGTCCCCGGACGTGTGAAGCTCCACACTCTCCAGCAATGGGCCAAAACGTTGAAACATCCAATACAACATCAGCGATTCACCTGTCCCACTGAAACCGGATGCGCCCGCTGACTCACTTCGCAGAACCGCTCGACGACACGCTCCATTCCAGTCCGTCGAGCACCCTTAACCAGCACCGTGTCTCCCGGTTCCAGTAAACCGGGTAATGAATCCAGCAACTGCTCGACCGACTCGCCCGACCAGGTCGATTCCTGAGGCATCCCCGCCTCGATCGCCGCACCCACTGTCGATTCGGCCCACCAACCCGCTGCCCACAAACGGTCGATCCGACCACTGCGTGCCACTTCGGCACCCAACTCGCCATGGCATACCGCCGCCTGCTCGCCCAACTCCGACATGTCACCCAATACCAACACGCGGCGACCCGGCGAAGACCACTCCGACAACACGCGACACGCCGCCAGCATCGATTCGGGACTCGCGTTGTAACTGTCGTCGATCACCGTACCGACAGCTGTCCGCTCGACACGGCAACGACCGATCGACGTCCGAAATGTCGACAACGCTGCAGCCGACTCCGAATCACCAATCCCCTGCCAGCGGGCAACCGCCACGGCCGACAATGCCGATGAGACAAAATGTCGACCGGCCACCGGGATCCGAAACCTCTGACCGTCAATCGCAAATTTCAACTCGCCCGAATTGTGTTCCACATCACTCGCCACGATGTCCGCCTCAACCCCAACCCCCACCCCCACAGTCACCCAATCGCGATCGCCTCGCAAACAATCCAGTCGACCACCCGCCCCCATCTGCACCAAGTGCTCGACACACTCTGCAGGAACCACGACCAGGCCAACGGCCGCTACCGACTCAAGCATCCGACACTTCTCTCGCACCACCGCCTCGAACGTGCCAAACCCACCCAGATGAGCACGACCGAATCCGGTCAGGACACCAGCCGAAGGCTGCACCAACTTGGAAAGAGGACCGATTTCACCACAGCCCGACGCCGCCAACTCGAATACGCCAAATTGGTCCTCGGCACTCAAGCCCAGTAAACTCAAAGGCACGCCGACCTGGTTGTTGTAGTTCCCCGGACTCTGATGCGTACGTCCGACATGCGACAGAACACGTTGGATCATCTGCCGCGTCGTCGTCTTGGCAAAACTGCCGGTCACCGCCACTCGCAACGCATGACACCGATCACGGTTCCACGCTGCCAAGTCCCACAACGCCTGCAAACTGTCCTCGACACGAACACACACCAAACCCGGATAGCGACCACCAGACTGGCCGACGATCGCAGCCACCGCTCCACGTTTGGCCGCGTCGGGTAGGAATTCCACTCCATCACGCACACCACCTGGCAACGCCACAAACACGTCACCCCACTCCACATTCCGCGAATCGGTCACTACTCGACCGATCGGGCCAGGACTCGCCGCCGATGACGTGGCGTCGATCGTCCCACCTGTCACGCTCAGCAGTTCGTTGAATTCCATCCCGATCATCCACTCGCCTCGCCGTCTCACGGCCACAGATCAGCTACCAAAACCACCGGAGCGTTCCGTCCTCTCACCCCGAGTCACCCGCTTCAACGTCGCCCGCACCACCTCGCGGTCATCAAACCGCAATCGCCGACCACCAATCTCCTGGTAACTCTCGTGCCCCTTGCCGGCAACCAGCACCACGTCGCCCGCCCGAGCGATGTCGATCGCTAGAGCAATCGCCTCGTGACGATCCTCGACCAACACAGGCTCTCCACCAGCTCCACAGACTCCTTCGGCGATCGCCGTCAAGATCCGCTGAGGATCCTCGCCGCGTGGATTGTCGCTGGTCACGATGCACACGTCCGCCGCCTCCGCAGCCGCCGCTCCCAGCAGTGGACGCTTCAATTTGTCCCGATCGCCTCCCGCTCCGAATACGCAAATCAATCGGCCCGACATCACACGCCGCAAGGCACCCAGGCATCGTCGCAATGCGTCCTCGGTATGGGCGTAGTCGACAAACACGTCGAACGGCAGGCCACATTCAACCGCCTCTAGACGACCCGGCACCCAGGCCAACGACCCAAGACCCGCCGCAATCGCGTCGTCCGAGATGCCCTGCTCGCGAGCCAACGTCGTTGCCGCCAGACAGTTCAGAATGTTGTGATGCCCAACCAGGCCAGTCGTCAGCTCCAACTTCTCACCACGCCGCCCCGTACGACCACCAGACTCGACCACAAACCGTGTCTCCGATACCGTTTCGTCGACCACTCGACCCACGACATCCGCATCACACTCGATCCCGAACGACAGGCACACACGACCCTGCAACATCGCCTGACCCGCCTCCTCGACCATCGACACGATCCGCGGATCGTCCGCGTTGTAGACAATCGTTCCGGAGGGCGAACACAACTTCAAAATCTTCGACTTCGCCGCTGCATAGGCCGAAAAATCGCCGTGGTAATCGAAATGATCCTGAGTCAAATTGCTCAACAACACGGCGTCCAGCGATACGCCGACCGCGCGGTCCTGGTCCAATGCATGACTCGACAGTTCCAACACCGCATGAGTCGTCCCGCGAGCCACCATCGCGGCCAGCCACGACGCCAGTGTGCCGGCATCCGGAGTCGTCAACTCCGCTTGCTGAGTGTGACCGCCGTCGTCGTATTCGATCGTCCCCAACAAACCACTCGAATGACCCGCCGCCTGCCAGATCGCTCGCAACATCCAGGCGATCGTCGTCTTGCCGTTCGTGCCCGTCACACCCGCCAGACTCAACCGACTCGAAGGATCACCAGCCACCGCCTGGCACAACCTCGAATAGGCACTCCGCACGTCGTGAACCACGCACTGAGGTACTGGAGCGGATGAGACCGGGTGAGGCACCAGTAACGACGACGCCCCAGCCGCCACCGACTCTTCCACGTAACGCAAACCGTCCTGACGTGTGCCTCGGACCGCCGCAAACAGGCCGCCCGACGTACACGAACCACTCCGGTCCGTCACCGCATTCACACGGATGTCTCCGCAGCCGACGAAACTGGCCGACGGGAACAACCGCCTCAGACTCACGGTCACCGGCTGCCAGGCACTACGTCTCGTCACCGCGCCGGGCCTCCCTGCCCACTCGCTCTTCACTCCCGCCCATTTCCACGCCGGCGATCCGTGCCGACGCGACAGACAAGTCGTGGTTGCGACGGGATTCTGTTGAATTCTCGACACCTGTCAAGCCGGGATTCCTCAACCCGATCCGGCTTCCTGAAACCCGCACGCCGCCACACATTTTGCCCGTTCATTCGACTCGTATCCACTGCCCCGGTAACCTCAATCAACAACCCACACCCGAGACTCCTCAATGCCCGACACCATAACCCGCTACCCCGAAATCACCGTCTCCGGATCACCACGTGAACTCGGACGGCAAATCGGTGAAGCCGCCGGAGATCGCATCCGTGGCTTTTGCGACATTGCACTCGAACGCGTCAACAAGACCGCAAATGTCAGCCGAAAAGACGCCGACGCCATCGCTACCGTGTGCCTCGAACTCACACGCGATTACAACCCGTCGCTGATCGAAGAACTCCAGGGCACGGCCGAAGCCGCTCGAGTCCCACTCGCGGACCTCATGCTGCTGCAGATCCGAAATCAACTCACCGCCGAAGAAGACGCCGGGTGCACCTCCATGGCAATGCCTCAGGGCGTCGTGGCTCAGAACTGGGACAATGATCCTGAACTCGATCCCTTCACCATCGTCCTCACCAGGCACCCGGAAAACCGGCCGTCATTCACCACGCTCACACAGGCCGGACTCATCGCCTACATCGGATTCAACGACCGAGGCCTCGGAGCCTGCCTCAATACGCTGCCCGCTCCCACCCGGCAACATGGCGTCCCCCACTACTTCACACTCAGAGACCTCTACGAACAGGATTGCCTCGCTGATGCCGTTCACTCCATCGAACGAGCCCAACGGGCCATCCCTGCCAATATCATTCTCACCACGCCACAAGGACCTGCCGACCTCGAAGTCACGATCGAACATGTACACCTGATCCAACCCGAAACCGGACAACACCTTACTCACACCAATCACGCGATCCACCCCGAATTGCTCGACGTCAACGACCGGTTTCCTGAACTGATCGGTTCGCATCCCAGAAAACAACGCGTCGATGCACTGCTCGACAACGACAACAAACCTGACACCAATTTCCTCGACACGGTCAAATCCGCCCTCCAAGACCACGACCGACACCCCCGCTCGATCTGTCGACACCAGAACGATGACCCGCAAACCGGCTTCTGGACCACAGTCTTCTCGGTCATCATCGAACCCGCACAACACCGCATGCACGTCACCCGAGGCACACCCTGCAACCACCCCTACGAAACCTACACAATGCCCCCACGCAACTAAGCGACGGCTCACCCCACATCACCCCACATCACCCCACATCACCACGCTCAACCCGAACCACCCCCCCGTTCCGCCTCGCGCTCACACCACCCGGCAAATCCAAAGCTCCGCAATCACCAATCAACCCCGCCAACGCCCGCCAGTGTGCAAAGGTCATCGCCTGCCGAGGCCACTCCTGACGACACCACAACTCAAGCAACAAGGCACGAACCAACGACTCGGGCAAACCGCCCAGAGTCTCCGCACATAATCGGACCACCAAAGGGGTCTGTTCCAGTACGCAGTCCCCCCACACCCCATCGACAGCGTCGGCGACAATCCCCACAGCTTCGGCCGACAACCGCGACACTCGTAATAACGCCTGACGGACCCGAGGGTTGTAGTCGCGTTCCAGGGCTGGCAGCAGGTCGTGACGGATGCGGTTCCGAGTCCACCGGGTGTCGCTGTTAGTGGCATCCTCGCACCACAACTGCCCCAGATCACTCAACCACGACTCAATCTCACTTCTGCTTACATCCAACAACGGACGCAACAACAACAGATCGTCACCCAACGCCTTGCATCCCGACATCCCCGCCAGACCTTTCAGGCCCGTGCCACGCAACAGTTGGTGCAGAACGGTTTCCACCTGATCGTCCTGAGTATGAGCCACCATAATCGCCTGGCAGCCATGCCGGTTTGCCAACTCGCCCAAAGCACTGTAACGACAACGACGAGCCGACTCCTCGGATTTTGACTCGCCCAGGTCGACACACACCACCTCGTGATCCAGGCCCAACACGTCGGCCAGGCCACCTACCCACCGGGCGTCTGACGAGCCAACCGCTCCGCGAAGTCCATGATCGACATGGCCAACGACAAATCGCACGTCCGGAATCGACCCCTCCGCCACCACTGCTCGCAGCAGCCCCACACTGTCGGCACCACCCGAAACGCCGACAAGCACCGAGTCGATTGCCAGCGACTCAGCCTGCCACCAGGCCAACACGCGACTCGCCAAACCACCGGTCGCTCCGCTGAGATCGTTCATGATGCTGCCGATTTGAATGACATGTTCGGCCGGCCTCGCTCCAAACACCAGTACCAGTCCGTTGACCGTACGACGACCTGTGATAGGATGACTCTCATAACCATTTTGAACAACATAGCGGTCCGGTCAGCGACTGGAACCCATCAGGACACTGCAGATTCTTCGTTTCGCTTTGCTTCCCACTGTTTCACCCGGGCTCTCAGTATGATGGCCGTTTCCTTGGAAATATCGAGCTTTGTGCTAGCCGCCGTGATGCTGGGCCTACTGTCCGCATCAGCCTTCGGCCTCGCCATTCTCGCCGACGTTCAACATGGACGTCCGGATTGGCATCCTCACACAGCTTCTGGTCGCGCACCACTGCCCGCTTGGATCGCCGTCGACTCCATTTCGCCCTTCAGTCCAAACGCCCTCGCGGACGCGAACGACTTTCCGGCCGAGACTGAGGTCGACCGGAGTTGAAGCTCGGCCTACTGGGCCATCGTCGCGAATCGACCTCTGCAACGCTCCCGACAGGTCTCCCCTCGCCGCTCGGCCGATGAGGAGTGGGACATGTACCTCGCAGACGTCGCAACCCAAACCGGAATCGCGGCGGGGATCGGTCTGGCCGTTGGAGCACTCGGAACGTGGTTTCTCGAGCGAGCCCGCAAGGTAGCCGCCAACCAAACTCGCGAAGACATCATCCGTGATGCCCAACGCGAGGCCGAGACCGTACACAAAACCGCAGAACTCGCAGCACGAGAAGAAGTGCTCCTGAAACGCTCTGAACTTGACACCGAAAACAGCCAGATTCGCAACGAACAACAACAACTCGGCAACGACCTCCAACGACGCGAATCGCAACTCGAAGAACAACTCGATGGCTTCAAAAAACGCGATAAGATGCTCGAAGGGACACAGAAAAACCTCGCCGACAGACAGAAAGTCATCGACAACCGTGAATCCGAACTCGAACGCATCCTCCACGATGAACAGGATGAACTTTACAAGATCAGTGGTATGGACCCCGAATCCGCCAAGGAAATGCTGCTCGATCGACTCGGACGAACACTCCGACAAGACACCGGCGCCCTGATGATCAAGCATGAGGCCGAACTGAAAGAAAAACAGGAAGTCCTGGCTCGCGAAATCATCGGAATGGCCGCACAACGTTGCGCCTCAGTTCATACCTCCGAAATGGCAGTCTCTACCGTCGATATCCCAAATGATGACATGAAAGGTCGCATCATCGGCCGCGAAGGCCGCAATATTCGAGCGTTCGAAAAGACGACCGGAGTCGATGTCATCGTGGACGATACGCCTGGAGTCGTCGTCGTCAGTTCCTTCGACAAGGTACGACGTGAAATCGCACGGCTGTCACTCATCAAACTCATCCAGGACGGACGGATTCACCCGACTCGGATTGACGAAGTGGTCGCAGAAACCGAAAAGGAAATGGACACCCACATCAGAAAACTTGGCAACGAAGCCTGCCAGGAAATCGGAGTCGCCGACCTGCACGAACGCCTCGTGCACCTGATGGGACGACTCCACTTCCGGACCAGCTACAGCCAAAATGTCCTCAAACACTCGCTCGAAGTCGGAATCATCACCGGACTCATTGCCGAACAACTCGGCCTCGACGCACACCTCGCACGACGCTGCGGGTTCCTGCACGATATCGGCAAGGCCGCCGATCACGAAATGGAAGGCGGACACCCGGCCGTTGGAGCCGAACTGCTCAAACGCTACGGCGAAGGCGAAGAAGTTATCCACGCAGCTGCCGGACACCACGATGATATTCGAGTCGATTACATCTATACCGTCCTCGTTGCAGCCGCCGATGCCGTTTCGGCATCAAGACCCGGAGCACGACGCGAAACGCTCGAACGGTACGTCAAAAGACTCGAAGAACTCGAAGCACTCGCCTGCGGGTTCCCCGGCGTCCGACAGGCGTTTGCCGTTCAGGCAGGACGTGAAGTCCGTGTGATGGTCGATTCGGGTAAGGTCAACGATCGGGAAGCCATGGCCCTGAGTAAGGAACTGGCCCGAGCGATCGAGCAGAACATGACCTACCCGGGCGAGATCCGAGTCACTGTGCTGCGTGAGATGAAGGTGGTCGAGTACGCGAAATAGCTGCGGCCACCGCCTCGCGGACCAATGGGCCCATCTTGGGACGAATCGGTTCGATGTCGACTCGGAACCCGCCACGCTTCAGTGCCAACGAGGCCGTCGGGCCGACCGAACCCACCAGGCAAGCACCAACCGCGGTCCGGAACGCCTCGGACACGCCCAGTCGCTCGGCAACCGTCAGCACGTTGGTCAACTGGTGGGCACTGGTGAACAGCAGCAGGTCATACCGACCCGCCACCGTGTCGCGGATCGCCGATTCCAACGGGCCTGTCTCCTCGGGCATCCCCCAGCGGTACACCGGCACCCGCAACACGCGACCGCCACGCTCAACAATCGATTCGTAGAACTCGGTGTTCGGAACCCCGTACTCCTGAACAGCCACCGTCCGACCCGACACCGCATCCAGACGATCCAGCACCTCGATCACCTGCTCCCACGTGTTGGGCTCCTCGGCTCGACCGTCAATCCGCACCCCCCATTCCCTGAGTACCGCGGCGGGCTTCGGACCGCGAACAACCACCGTGCACCCCGCCAGTAGTTCAGCCAATTCGCCAACAGAACACCCGTCCGCAACCGCCTCGGATAACGTCCGGGCCCCCACACCGGTCAGGAACACCACCGTCCCAACCGCCCCACCTCGCAAGGCCTCTACAAAACGCCCCGCCATGGGGTCCCCATCCAAGGCAATCTCCTGCATCGAAGCCACCACCGTCGGCTGCCCACCATGCCGACCAATCAACGCCGCCATCTCATCACCACGACGACTCTCAAAACTCAACACAAACGGCCTAAACACACTCACATCCAATCTCCCAAACGGCTGGCAACTCTTGGCTCCTGACACATTCCTTTTTTCGGCCGCAACAACCCCATGTGTCAAGGGGCAAGAGTTGACCCCATTGTTGGGCCCTCGTAACCTGCGGGGACAAAATTGATCACAACCCGTTTTTCCGACGACTTCCCATGGCAATCCCAGATATCAACCCGGCCTCCGCCAATCAGTGGCCCGACGCGTCGATCGGTGAATTGATCACAATGTGCTCGCAGCCTGTTTTGATCGGACTCGGGATCGTTCCCGCTCCGGGGCAGGACACGACCGAAGTGGACCTTCCGCTCGCTCGACACTTCATCGACCTGCTCGCACTGCTCAACGACAAGACCGAAGGTCAACTCGAAGACACCGACCGACTGGAAATCGATCAGGCGCTCCATGAACTGAGAATGGCGTTCGTACAGGTCCAGGACGCACAACGCCAAACCCAAACCCAAACCCAAACCCAAACCGAAACCGAAACCGAGACCGAAACCGAGACCGAAACCGAGACCGAAACCGAGACCGAAACCGAGACCGAGACCGAGACCGAGCGGACGGCCAATCCGTCCGTCGAAGACGCTCCCACAACTCCAGATGTCGAATCCGACACGACCGTCGACACCCAACCGGACGGAACGTCGCAAGCCATCAACCCACAGACCGACGCATCCGATACGGCCGACACCTCGGCCAAGGACGACTGAGGCATGGGCGACACCCAAGCGCGGCACCTCGTGCTGCTGGGGACCGGCACCAGCGTCGGTGTCCCAATGATCGGCTGCCACTGTGATGTCTGTGAGTCCGACGATCCTCGCAATCAACGTACCCGCTGCGGAGTGGCCGTCGAAGCGCCAGAAGGCCTGTTCCTGATCGACACGCCTCCGGAACTCCGACTACAACTGGTCCGCGAACGCATCGACAACGTCCACGCAGCACTCTTCACTCACGACCACGCCGATCACATCTTCGGACTCGACGACCTCAGGATCTGTGGACAACGACTCGGACAGTCGATCCCGCTTTACTGCGAACTACCGGTCGAGGAACAAATCAGACGCGCCTACCACTACGCATTCAGCACACCGTCACCTAGCACACACCGGGGAGCCATTCCGCGACTCCACTTCGAAAGAATTGACCTCCAGCCCTTCTCACTCTTGGGCACCACAGTCACTCCAATCCGCCTTCAACACGGACGACTTCCCGTTCTCGGATTCCGATTCAACAACGTCGCCTACTGCACCGATGTCAGCCAGATCCCTGCTTCGAGCTGGGCCCAACTCGAAGGACTCGACGTCCTGATCATCGACGCACTCCGCGACAAACCACACCCCACCCACTTCTCGGTCGACCAAAGCCTCGACGTCATCCATCGCGTCCAACCTCGCAAAGCCTACCTGACACACATCTCCCACGACCTCGACCACGACACCACAAATGCACGACTGCCCGAGAACGTCGAAATGGCCTGGGACGGACTGAAGATTCCGCTCGAGGATCCTTCATGACTCAATCGAACGAATCAGAACGCGACGAACGACTGGCCGTGCTATATCTCCAATTGGCCGCTGCCACAGTAGGCCGCGGACCGCTCGCCACTCGTGATCGACTGCTACTACTTGCCGGGCGATACGCCAGCCACGCCAGTTGGCAAACCGAAGCCGACACCTGCCGCTCGCTGGTCCTGGACTCAAACCCCCAACACACCATCGGACAATACGCCAACTTCAACGACGCACTCCAGTCGGCTGACTATCAGGCATTCGATCGACAACTTCAACGACTCTGTCCGCCGGAAAAGGCGGAACATCTCGCCGCAGGACAATCGGTTGACGTCGAACTGCCACTGCGCGAACCGCCGCGACTGGTTGCTCACGAGATTCTTGTCAGGCTTGGCCGAGATCGAATCAAGTGAACCTGTCGAGACAACCACCCGTCGGAGTCCTCTTCGGCTTTTCCGCCAGCGAGCCAGTCCTTTAGCGCGGGACCGGCAACGGGATCCCACGCAGGTTGCGGCCAATCCGACTCGCACTTGGAACCAACGCTCCCAGGACCGCAGCCAACGACGACCTCACGCCAGGTGACTTTTCTTCCGAATGACCTACCCGCAACTGCTCCACCCGAGCCTTGCTCAACAACACACCGTGCTTCTGGATGTGGAAGGCCAACAACGCCGCCGCCCTCTCACGTGTCCCAGCCGCCAGGTCAGGCTGCAGTGAAGTTGTCGACAAGCGGTCCTGAGCCGTTTTCGTCGCAATCGCAGCCAACGAGTAAACCGCTCCATCAGACAACTCGGGCACCTGGATGGCTGAATGCAATCCTGACTCGGCCGGTCTCAGGTCAAACACGTTCGACCGACGCCCGTCGGCCAGATAGACCAGAAGGTCAACCGCCGCACGCTGCAACTCGCCACGCTCGTTCGCCGACAATGGCTCGGTCGCCAAACCTCGTAGGAACGGATCCAACTGGTCCCGCAGCCCCTTCACGTTGGCAGGTCGTTGGATATAGACCATCAGCGGATCACGTACGATCATTCGCTCCACAGCCGCGATCCTCATTGCGTCGCCGACCACCGCGATCGGGATCCAAGCCGTTCTGGCATCTCCACGCAGATTCGCCACAGTCTCGGATAAACTCCACCGAATCACGTTGGCGTCCAACACAACCAGCTGAACGTCGCCCCGCTCTGCCGCAACACGGAATGCGTCTCGGCCCGAGGACGTGATCCGAGTCTCGTATCCCGACTGACTCACCAACCCCGCCACCGCACTCACCCGCTCTGGCTTCGGACCCGACACAACCGCCCGAGGGATGTCGGTCGACTCCAAAGCCCGTGCCAAGACTTGGACCACACGCGAGGCACCTCGGAACGAACTGGTCGGATCCGTCTCGACAATCACCATCGCTGCAGTGAACTGAACCCGCGGATCCGGGTAATTCAAAGCGGCTGTCAACGGAGCTGATCGCCCGCCCCGACCGTGCAGGTCGTGACGATTGGCCAACGACCGCATCACCTCCAACGCCGCCACCGCCGTCGTCGCCAAGCCGTTTGCCAAGGCGTTACGCAACGACTCGCTGACAACCGCACCACCAGCCAATAACGCCGCATCAAATGCCGTCCCGTCCCCACGCGGCAACGACTCGGCCCACGGAGTCCGCATCCGCGAACGCGTCAGGACCAACGACACCACCAGAGCCTGCAAGCGATGGTTTTCTGGAGACAGAGACAGAGCCTGTTGAGCCAACCGGCTACCAACGTGCAGGGCCACGTCATCACCATCGGCCAAAGCACTCTGCAACAGATTCGCCGTGTTGTCAAAATTCCACACCGTGACAAGGCCGTCCTTATTCGCCACACCACGTCCTCCGCCGGCCAATCGCACCCGGGCACCCTGCTCGAGAGTCCGCAAGGCCGTACTGCGACTCAGATCACTCGCGCGACGCCCCGTGCCCAAGGTCAACCGAGACACCGCTTCGGCTGCAGCGACTCGGACGCCCGGAGGTTGCCCGCTGTCGACCGCGAAATGCCACAATTGCACAGCCGTCAGACGTGTCCCGATCCGACCCAACACCTCCAACGCCGTCGTTCTCAGGTTCGCATCGCGGCTTTCCAATACAGCCAGCAACGGTGGAACAACGTCGGAACCAAGTCGCGTCAACGTGTACACCAACAACTCGCGAGTCGCCTCGTCCTTCACATCGCCAATCGTCTCGATCAGTCGCGGTACCACCAAAGCTCCGCCCGACCGCAACTGAAGAATCGCAGCGCCGCGGACCGAAGGCGATCCACTCAACTCGCCTATCAACCCGTCGATCCGCGTCGTGTCGCCGGCAAAACGGGCGAAGGCCGAATTCATTCGCGACAACAACGTCACCGATCCCGGCTGCAAAACCTCGAGATTCGCCAACCTCAGAAAAACAGACGGACCGTGCTTGTCTCGCATTGCCAACAACGCCACGTCGTCAGGATTCACACTCAACAGGTTCTGCATGTACAGACGAGCCAACTCCGGGCGGGCCAGATCGACCATCAACACCACCGCGTCGAACAACGCGTCCGCAGTCGTCGGCTCGCTCAACAATGGCGATGTGGCTGACGCTGGAGATGACGCTGCCGGTTGAGCCTCGACTGACGTCGGCAGCCAGGACGCGACACACGAGGCCAGTAAAAACAGCGCTCGAGTTGTCGGCCTACTGGGACGATCAATTTCTGACGACCGGGGGATGCAATCCGAAACCATGGCTGGAAACTCCGCAGTTGTGTCTACACACGACGGATGCCAACCGTACGAAACACCTGTCCCGCCAGACAATAAACCGCCTTCTCTCTGTATCGGCCCCCCAGGACCGCCTTCTGACACCAGGAAATGCCACGCCACTGGCAACCTTCCGACACGACTCGCTGCGCACGCGTCGTAACGGACATTCCGGACATGACGACCTCCATTCCCGCACAACCCGCAAAACCCGCAAAACCCGACCAACAGCCAACAGCCAACAGCCACAACCTACCGCCACAACAGGCTGGGTTCTAGAATCTACAACATCGTCAACGTCCCCTCACCCCTCACCGCAGCCTCACCGCAGCCCCACCGCAGCCTCACCGCAGCCTCACCGCAGCCTCACCGCAGCCTCACCGCAGCCTCACAGCAGCCTCACAGCAGCCTCACAGCAGCCTCAC
>Ga0114999_10001453_pt1 | contig 32850 bp, 34 predicted proteins | sample ArcticOcean_MG_C_3_FD_89820 | JGI IMG/M metagenome (GOLD analysis project Ga0114999, IMG submission 89820) | Marine microbial communities from western Arctic Ocean - ArcticOcean_MG_CB8_126 | ecosystem: Environmental > Aquatic > Marine > Oceanic | place: Arctic Ocean: Canada Basin | collected...
AATGGGGTCAAGCGCATCGCCTACGCCAGCCGAGCCGGGGTATTGGGGCTCTACCCGCGCGGCCAGACCCGCACGATGGATATGACGACGACACCGGTGGGCATCTACACCGTCAGCAAGGTCTTCGCCGAAGCCCTGGCGCATTCTTTCGTCCACGAGCACGATATGGAATTCGTCTGCGTGCGCATCGGCAACTTCAGCCTCGAACGCGACCAGCCCGAGCACCCGCACCATTTGAGCCACGGCGATTGCGTGCGCGTCTTTGAGCAGGCGCTGATCCATCCAGGCGTCAAATTCGAAACCGTCTTCGGGGTCTCGGGTAGCAACTGGCCGCTCTACGATATGGAACATGGGAAAAGAGTGATCGGCTACGAGCCGCACGATTACGCGCAGGTGCCAGAGGAGGATTGGGATAAGTAAACTACATGGCCGATCATATCATGAATTAAATATGGCAGCAGCCTGGCTTCGGTTCAATCACTCCGGGCAAAGCCCAATACTATAGGGAAGATCCATTCTACTGCCCCAAACGGTCCAGCACGTTCCGCGTGATGCGCACGACCTGCTCGTCGCCTTTAAGCCCGTGCGGCCAATCTGTCGTCCCCGCCGTGAACACCGTGCCGCCTCTTGTATAAACCCCCATCACCGCCGCGCCTTCCCGGCCGTTCTCCCAGCGCTCATACCATACGCTGTCATCGGGGTGCCAGCGCGCCGATCCCGTTGACAGAATAGTGAAATCCTTCGGCGTCCCATGACTACCTACTGGCACCGGCAACCCGCCTTCCATCGTAAACTCACAGCCGTCGCACTCATAACCGACAACCGTATGCTCCCCGCCAAATTCCTCGCCCTGTTTTAAACCCGTACCTGCAAAAACCCAATGCTCAGGTCTATGCACCTCAAAAGCGCCTGAGCCATCCATATATTGCCCGTGGCTCAAATGATAGCCCCCATAGAGAAAACCAACACCGGTCAATTGGTTTTCGGGCCGGTCGAGCAAATGGTGACTCCACAAAGTAGACAGATTCGCATAATCACCTGCCGCGTACGCTGGGTCCATATTGAAGAGCTGCTTCCAGCAAGTAAGCGCCCGCCCCGCCTCCTCGCTACGGACCTGCCAGCAGACGGAATTGCCGCTAAAAAAAGCGGCATTCCCCCCACCGGCGATACGGGCTTCGAGAGCATCGCGCATCGGCCCCGACCAATACTCATCGTGCCCAACACTCAGCACTAAACTATAATTGTCCAATAGCTCAGGATAAAATTCGAGATCGGAATTGGCACAGTAGTCTATGGCATAACCCGCCGCTTCGACCCAAGCGACGAAATCGCGTTCCCAGCGATCAAATAACCCTTCCATCGGCCGATCGAAAGAGACGCGATGCCCCTGCAAACCGCCGCGACCGTGATAACCATAGAGGCCATATCCACCCCAGTTGTTATAGGCGGCGTAAGTGTTGGTGGCCAATTGCAGAAGAATCTTTTTATTGATCGACCCCGACGGCCGTACGATAAAAAGGCCCTGGCTTTCGACTGTGCGGCGACCGCGCTGGGTAAACTTACCACCTCGGTCCTCGGCGCGGAACACGAGTTCGTAATAGCCGCTCTGCCAGTCGGCAGGTATTGCCAACTCACAAGAAACCGGCCAATTGCAACCGTGCGAAGAGGCGTCTTCGGGCACCGAGTACACCGCCGCCGACAATCCATCTTGTTGCCAGACGACCTCGCGTTCGGCACCGATACGCGCAATCTCCAACGCATACGATTCTGCGCTGGTCGAAACGTGAAAGCGCGCGGTATCCCCTGCTTTGTAGCTGACTTGGTCCGCATACCCTTCGACAAATAGCGATTGTATCGTTTCCATCGGCCAACCCCGCTTATTTTTCGTATTCGACTTCGACGACCCGCTCTTCCAGCTCATTATACAAACCTTCGACCGCCGCGACGACGTGCTCAAACGCATCTTCGACCGGTATCTCCAGCCGCTGCTCTTCCCGGCGCAACTTGAACTCGACGATCCCGTTTTTCAAACCGCGGTCGCCGACCGTCACCCGCACCGGTATGCCGATAAGATCGGCGTCCTTGAATTTGACGCCCGGGTTATCTTTGCGATCGTCCAGGAGCACATCGAGCCCGCGCCCTGTCAATTCACCATAGAGTTTTTCCGCCACGTCCTGCGCCTCGCCTTCGCCCTTGGCCAATAATACGATATGCACCTGGAAGGGTGCGACCGTAATCGGCCAGACCAGCCCGTTGTCGTCGTTGTATTCCTCAGCGATACAGGCCAACATCCGCCCGACGCCGATCCCGTACGAACCCATCACTACCGACTGCGCCTTGCCATTGGCGTCGAGAAAATTCCCACCCAGCGCCTCGGTAAACTTGGTGCCGAGCTGGAAGATATTGCCCGTCTCAACTCCGCGTACCGCCCTTAGCGCTGCCTCGCAGCGCGGGCAACCGTCCCCCTCGCGTGCCGAGGCGATATCGACGATTTGCTCGGCCTCGTAATCCCGGCCACAATTCACATTTTTGACGTGAAAACCCGGCTCATTGGCACCGGCGACCAAATTAGTCGCTGAGGCCACCGCGTCATCGACGATAATCAGCGCCCCCTTGACCCCGATCGGCGAACCATACCCCGGCTCCGAGCCAACCGCGCGAATCTCCGCCTCATTCGCCGGCCACATCTCTAACGCACCAACGGCATTGGCCAATTTGGTCTCGTTGACCTCCATATCACCGCGCACAACGGCTATGATAAACTTGTCTTCCTTCTCCTCGCCCTTGCCGACGGTCGCCATCATAAACACCGCCTTGGCAGTCTTACTGGCGGGCATGTCGAGCAACCTGGCCAAATCATCGATGGTCGCCGTACCCGGCGTGGCGATCTTCTCCTGTACAGCGGGCTCTTCTTTCGGATTAGCTTTTTTGGCGAAGGTCGCAATCTGGCGATTTGCGGCATAACCGCAGCCATCACATAGCAGCAAAGTATCTTCGCCGATCGGCGTCAAATACATATACTCGTGCGCCATCTCGCCGCCCATCATCCCGGTATCGGAACTGACCGCGATCACATCGAGGCCACAGCGGTTGAAAATATTGAAATAGCTCTGATAGTGGACCCGGTACTGCTTGTCTAAGCCTTCCCAATCAGCGTCGAGGCTATAGGAGTCCTTCATCGTGAACTCGCGGACCCGGATAAGGCCGGAACGGGGCCGAGGATCATCGCGCCATTTCGTCTGGATCTGATAAACCAACTGGGGCAATTGCTTGTAGGAATGAATCTCGCGGCTGACTAGGTCGGCGACGACTTCCTCATGCGTCATCGCCAGGACCATATCACGGTCGTTCTTATCCTTAAAACGACTCATCTCCGAGCCGACCTCATACCAGCGACCGGTCTGTTGCCAAATTTCGGCCGGGTGTACCACGGGCATCGTGATCTCCTGCCCCCCGATCGCGTCCATCTCCCGGCGGATAATCTCCTCTACCTTGCGCAGGGCTTTATGCCCTAGCGGTAAATAGCTAAAGATCCCGCTGGCCAATTGACGGATAAAACCCGCCCTCAACAATAGCTGGTGGCTCGCCACTTCGGCGTCGGCGGTTATATCGCGCAAGGTCTGGCTAAAAAGCCGGCTCATTCTCATGGATCTACCCTCTCCTCTATTTTGATTCATTTTTTGTTATAGCAAAACACACCTTAAACTCCGCACCACCATCGCCCACCACCTGTAATTTCCCGCACAATTGCTCCACCAAAGTATGCACCAGACGCAACCCCAATGAAGTAGACTGCTGACAATCGAAGCCGGGCGGCAAGCCCACACCATTATCGCGCACTACCATCTCTACGCTATCGCCAGATCCGCCACTGAGTCCGATAAACAACACACCCTTGCGCCCATCTGCGAAGGCATATTTCAGCGCATTGGAAACCAACTCGTTGACAATAAAACCGCAGGGCATCGCCTGGTCTACATCAAGCACTACGGAGGTTATGTCCGTTTGCAGCGCGACATCGCTGATCTCGTCGCCATAGGAGCTAAACAGGCTCATCGCCAGATCCTGAATGTATTCGCCCAGATCGATCTGCGCCAGATCGGTCGAGCTATAGAGCAGTTCGTGGATCAGCGCCATCGATCGAATCCGATTTTGGCTATCGGTGAAAGCGGCGCGGATCCGGTCATCGGAAAAGTGCTGTGCCTGCAAGTCTAGCAAACTAGAGATAACCTGGAGATTATTTTTCACCCGATGGTGTATTTCCTTGAGCAACACCTCCTTGTCCTCCAGCGATTGCTGCAGTTGGCGCTCCACCTCCTTGCGCTGTGTTATATCAGTTATCGCCCCCAGCGTGCCGATGACCTTGCCAGCACCATCGAGGTAGGGCATCGCGTTGCTCTCGATCCAAAACCGGCTGCCGTCCTTGCGCACCACCTGCATCTCATAGCAATCGGAACGCCCTTCACTGCGCTGCTGGTTGCGTTGCCGGAGATCAGGCCACTGATCCGACGGCAGAATAAGCTCATAGGCCGGTCGACCGATCATCTCATCCTGGGCATAGCCGGTCATTTCGCTGATACGTGAATTGACATAGAGCACCACATCGTCCAAGTCGGTGATCAACAGGCCTTCATCCAAACACTCCACCGCCATGCGAAAACGCTCTTCGCTCCGACGTAACTCTTCCTCAGCCGCACCGCGTTCAGCCTCTATAAACTCCAGTTTTGCCAACCGCACCTTGAGCGCGGTCAGTTCCCAAGAGAGCTCTTCTTTACTTTTCTCCCGATCATCCATTCACAGTCTCAATGCGTCAAATTACCCAGATCTTGCAATTCTATGTAATCTGGATAACTTAGCCCATCAAACCACTCCACTCAACCGAAATACCGACCGCCCCCTCAATCCGGTGCAAATCGATGTCTACCGTTTCACCCACGCCATCCACTTTGCACATACCGCTACCGAACATACTGCATCGACGACCAGTATTAGTTGATCTCAGCCCTTCTTTTAAACTCCATCACAAACATGGCATTCACTTTCTTTTAATCATAAAAAAACGCCGTCGATTAAATCGACGGCGGATGCGGATGAATTTCTCAGTCAGTTTACGAGACGCACCCCCGTCTATCGCCCAGTGCGAATACCCGTACGGAAGACGGAACGAAGCTATGGTGCGTGTTGTTTTTCATGAATTTTGCTGAAGGTAGAAACAATAGACGCATAAGGTCAAGATTTTCTTTTTAAGACCAATGCGCGCATCGCCCGATACATACACGCTAGCGACAACAAGACCCAGCTCAGAGCGATCAAATAAGCCAGGTAGGGCACCTGCAGGGGATCGAGGCCCCAATAAGCCGACAAAAGCCCCGCGTCGGTCCGCTCCGCGTGATACCAAAGGTCAGTACGGAAATCGAATAAACTATACAAACAGAGCATCACTCCCATCCACACCGACCCGACCCTGGCCATCCGCTGTGACTTTATCGCCATCGCGCAGAGCACAAAACCGCCGCCGATGCCGAGAAAAAAGTCAACACCCCCCAAGGGGGTATACGCCATCGTCATGCCCATACAGACCGCACCGATGCACAACAATACAAAACGCTGCGCCTGCGGGTAAAGCCCGGTGTAAATCAATAACGAACCGATCAATGCCGAACCCACATAACCCGCCGCGCTGATCAGCGGATAGATCCCGCCGCGCGCCAAGGTGTGGCCCGACTCATTCCAATGCGTGCGGATCTCGACGACCTCGCCACCGGTCAATAAAGCCGCCGCCGCGTGATTGACCTCGTGCACCAGTACGACAAAAAAACGGAAGGGTTTGATCAGTCCCGTATCCCAAAAGGCCATTGCCAGCCCCGTGCACAGGACATAATAACGAAAGTGCCAAAAAACCCCGATGATATAGCGCGTTCGGCTGAATAATCTCATAACCCCTAAAATAGCGTCCTTAGTGGACCTTCGCTATCAAGGTAAATCGCTCAGCCCAATTTTCGAACCCCTTCAATTGGCATTAGCCACCGGCCCGCCGCAATCACCGGCGATCGAGCCGTCATCCTAGTGGATATTTTTTCACAAACCTTCGTCCCCCTGCCGCAGCTTGAAGTCGAACTGGGACTCGCGAAAAAATCGAATACCCCCAGAGAGTCCCCCGCGCGATCGCCCCCCATCACCCAATCGTCCTGGCAATCAAATTCGGTAAACCAGAACGCCGCGTCACTATCGCCGTTTTCCAGCAAGTCGAGTCCCAACAATGGTTCCAGGGCGTTGCTATTTTTTAGACTTCAGCCTTTTGTGCGACCTTCTCAGTCATCATCGCGACCGCATCCGCAACCGAGAGTGCGTCTAGGTTTTCGCCCGAGCGCAGACGAATTGAGACTTGGCCCTCTTCAACCTCGCGATCCCCCGCAATCAACATATAGGGCACCTTCTTCATCTGAGCTTGGCGAATTCGCTTGTTGAGCGTCTCGCTGGCCGCGTCGAGTTCAACCCGGATCCCGGCCGCCAACAGCTCTTTCCGGACCTCCGCCCCAAACTCGGCATGGCGTTCGGCGATCGGTAGCACCACCGCTTGCACCGGTGCCAACCACACCGGAAAAGCTCCGGCGAAATGTTCGATCAATACACCGACAAAGCGCTCCATCGAACCAAAGGGCGCGCGGTGAATCATGACCGGGCGATGCATCTGCCCGTCAGCGCCGGCATATTCGAGCCCAAAGCGTTCGGGCAGGTTATAATCGACCTGCACTGTGCCCAATTGCCATTCGCGGCCAACGACGTCTTTAACCACGAAGTCGATCTTGGGTCCGTAGAACGCCGCTTCCCCCGGTTCTTCGCTAAAGGGGACCCCCAACGACTCAGCGGCTTGCCGACAAGCCTCTTCGGCGCGGTCCCACTTGGCGGGCTCACCGACGTATTTACTGCTGTCGGGATCACGCAAACCGACACGCACCCGATAGTCGGCCATGCCCAGAGTGCCAAAGATGATCTTGACCAATTCCAGGCATTGTAGCAATTCTTCGGCGACCTGTTCCTCCATGCAAAACAGATGCGCATCGTCCTGGGTAAAACCGCGCACCCGCGTCATGCCGCCGATCTCGCCCGACTGCTCCCAACGATACACCGTGCCGAACTCCGCTAAGCGCACCGGCAGATCGCGATAGCTGTGGGCCTTGGAAGCGAAAATCTTAATATGGTGCGGGCAGTTCATCGGCTTGAGCAGATAGCCGTCGATATCCCCCGCCTCCATCTGACTGGCGAGATCACCGCAGGAACAACCCTCATCCGCCAACTTGCGCAAATGGTCCTTTTCTATAAACGGAGGATACTGACCGTCCTGGTAGTACGGGAAATGCCCGCTCGTGCGGTAGAGGTCGAGCTTGCCGATATGCGGTGTATACACCTGCTTATACCCCTGGCGCCGCAGTTCAGCCGATATGAAATTCTGTAGCTCAGTGCGCACCACCGCCCCATTCGGCATCCACAGAACCAACCCCTGTCCGACTTCTTCGTCGATATGAAAAAGCTCCAACTGCTTGCCCAATAATCGGTGATCGCGTTTTTTGGCCTCTTCCAGCATCGCAATATGTTGATCTAAAGCTTCGCGGGTGGCAAAGGCCGTGCCATAGATACGCTGCAACATCTTGCGGCTTTCATCACCGCGCCAATAGGCCCCGGCTACACTCAACAGCTTGAAGTGCTTTACCTGGCCGGTGCCCAGCATATGCGGTCCCCTGCACAAATCGACAAATTCACCATCTTGGTAGAAGGACAGCGTCTGGTCTTCGGCCAAATCAGCGAGCAGTTCGTTTTTATAAGTCGCATCACCGATTTTCTCCAACGCCTGCTCGCGCGAAACCTCGACGCGTTCAAATTTGTGGTTCTGCTTGATGACCCGCTTCATCTCCTTCTCGATATTCTTCAGATCTTCCGGTGTAAATGGTTCCTCCACGTCGAAATCATAATAGAACCCATCTTCGATCGCCGGGCCGATGGCCAATTGCGCCTCGGGAAAGAGGCGCACCACCGCCTGGGCTAACACATGCGACATGCTATGGCGATAAATCCAAGCCGCCTCTTCAGCATCCCAAGGGATCAACTCGACCTCCGCATCGCTGCGCAACCGAGTATGAAAATCCACGTGCTCGCCTTCTGCGCGGGCAGCGATGTATTTTTTCAACAGCCCTTTGTCCAATTCGACGAAGATCTCTTTGAGCGTGCCTTCGCCGGCGTATTCGATGTCTTGCCCCTGTGGTACTTTGATTAACATTTTTCACTCCCATTACAAGTAGACTTATTAATTTTCAGGCATTAAAAATGCCCCCCTGTCAAAAGTCGACAGCGGGGAGGATCGAAAATATCCAGTGACCGTCGATACTATTTGGCGCGCGTAGTCGCCTTGGTAGTAGTCGAGCCAGTGATGGATGGGGCAGACATCTTCTCTGCCGGTGACAACACATGGCGCCATAGCGGCGCGGCCGGAAACAGAGCAGACATCTAGGGGTAACCTCCGAATTTAGTGCAGTTAAGTTCCGTACAAAGTATCGGCAGATCGCAAATTGTGTCAAGGACTTTTAGTCGCCGCCCGGCGCACCGCCTCGGCGATCAGCGGTGCGACCGAACGATCCAATGGTTGCGGCAGGATGCGCTCGGCAAGCGGCTCAGCGACTGCATCGGCTAGCGCATGCGCCGCTGCAATCTTCATCGCCCCATTGATCGCCACGGCCCCGGCGTCGAGGGCCCCACGGAAGATCCCGGGGAAGGCCAGCACATTGTTGACCTGGTTCGGGAAGTCGCTGCGCCCCGTGCCGACAATCGCCGCCCCGGCCGCCAGCGCCACATCCGGCATAATTTCGGGTTCGGGGTTGGCCATCGCCAGAATAATGGGGTCTTTGGCCATGCGCTTGATATCATCGCCGTCCAACAAGCCGCCCTTGCTGACGCCGATAAAAACATCCGCCCCCTCTAAAACTTCGTGCACGCTGCCAGTGTGGCCTTGGCTATTGGTATAATCGAGCAGGGCCTGTTTTTCCGGCGACAACCCCTCGCGACCGGCACGGATCGCTCCACGCGAGTCGCAGACAACCAAATCCTCGACGGGTGCCCAAGCGTTGTCGGTGACATTAATGCCGCGCAATAGTTTCGCGATGGCGGTGCCCGCCGCACCTGCACCGCTGATCACCACCTTCAATCTCGCCGAATCACGACCGAGCACCCGGCAAGCGTTAATCAACCCCGCCAAGAGTACAATCGCCGTACCGTGTTGATCATCGTGAAAGACCGGAATCCCCAGATCCTGCAGGCTATTTTCTACCTCAAAGCAACGCGGCGCCGAAATATCTTCGAGATTAATCCCACCGAAACCCGGCGCAATACGCCGCACGGTCTCGATGATCTCATCGGCATTTTGCGTATCCAGACAAATCGGCCATGCATCAATATTGGCGAATTCCTTGAACAACAGGGCCTTGCCCTCCATCACCGGCAGCGCCGCCAGCGGGCCGATATTGCCCAAGCCCAATACCGCCGAACCATCCGTGACCACCGCCACCGTATTGCGCTTAATGGTCAACTCGCGAGCCAGCGCACCGTTTTCCGCGATTTTCAGACAGGGACCAGCCACCCCGGGTGTATAGGCGATGGACAAGTCATCCTGCGACTCGATCCGCATCTTGCTAACTATACCGATCTTGCCGCGTAAATGTTCGTGCACGATCGTCGACCTCTCGTAAAAATCACTCAAAGCCATTCTCCTTTTTGCACTCGCAAATCATGTTCCCTCAATAGTGACATATCACCGCCCCGTCTTGCCGCCCCGCTCACTCCGACGCCGGCTGCACGAATTGGCGGAGAAAGGCCTCGACCTTCTCGACTCTTTGCGGGTCTTTGACATCGACCTCTACCGACTCGTGTCTTTCACAAGCCAATTGTGCCCCGATATCATGCATCGCAACGCACGCCTTCGCCCCGTCCTGGGGAATCTTGTACCAGCGAATAATTGAACCAACCTGTGTTTCCTTGTCGCGATTCGTCCAGGCGAAAACGACCCGCCTCCTCGTCGAAGTCTTCCACACCGGCCAGGTAAAGGCGAAACGCGGATCCTTAGCAATCACCGGCTCGGGATGTTGACCCAACCAATTTCCCACCACATCCGCATTGACAAAGGGCAAGATACCCGGCGTAAACACATTCATCTGAAAATGGGCCAACAGCGCCTCATTGATCTGTTGGACCTCAGAATTTTCGTAATGTCCCTCCGGCTGGTGCCCTTCCATGGGACGCACGTCCAAAGGCGGTGTGAGCGGGTAGCCCTTCTCGTACAATTCCTTGGTCAAACTCGACGAACCCGAACGCCAGCCCAGAATCATGACAATGGGATGTTCTTGCGACATATTGCCCCTTTAAATCAACTCGAATTGATTTTGCAGCGACCTACCATCTCAAGCATTGCGAGATAAAACCGCCAGCCAATATCGGCAATAAAACCACGACGAACAACCAGCCAAATCTACGCAACCTCAACCATCCATCCCTAACACACCCCGGCCACCACGCACCACCCGCGTCGCCAAAGCCGCCGCTTCGTTGACCGCCGTTTCCAAAACCTCCCCCCGGCACAAACCGAAAACCAACCGGCCATTAAAGCTATCCCCAGCCCCCACGGTATTAGCCGCCGCAACCGATTCAACCTCGACTTTTCCCCGCCTGCCATCGCGGTCGGCGTAGAAAGCACCCTGCCCACCCCGCTTGACCACCACCTTAGCCACCCCGTGCAGCAAAACCTCCTCCGCCAAAGCCGCACAATCGGGCCCTTTAACCCATGCGGCCAATTCATCCTCGGTCGCCGACAAACAGTCGACCTGGGCCCAAAGCGCATGCATATCGGCCACTTCCACCCGGCCGGCGAACCAGGGGCTCGAATCGAAGAGCACTTGCGCACCGCGTTGACGCAACTCACCGCAAACCCGATGCAATTCCCGCAAATCCGCGAGCTGGACTTTGCCGTATCCCGAAGCTAAAAACCATTCCGGAGTCTCCCCTACAAGCGAACGACTCCAATCCACCCTTGAACCCGCATAGTAAAAGGAACGCCGGCGGCCGTCGGGTTGTAGCGCGATAACATGTGCCGCCGTTGCCGCATCGATATTTTTCGCACACTCAACCCCGGCTCCCGCCAGCCAGCCCGTCAGCATCTGTCCCCACGCGTCGTCACCGATATTGCTATTGAGCACCACCCGTTGCCCCAAGTGTCCCAACACATACGCCGGGGCCGCACCACAACCGCCTAATGCGGCTTCGATTGGGCGCGACAGCAATTGCACATTGGCCCCCCAGGCATCTTCGGCGGGCACATCGAGTGCCGACACGTCGCGCACGAGCATATCGAGCGCCGCATTGCCCGCGACATGGACCAAGCCTGGGACAACAGCCACTAGGAGGCGGACTCCACCAACAGAATCTCGTCACCGACCCTGAGCCGGCCTTCCTGCTCTACTTCCGCGCAAACACCGCCGCGCATTTCGGGTGCGAGCGCCTGCTGTAACCCCTCGAGTTTATCATCCATTTTCTGGCATGGCTCGGTCTCGCCCCAGACCTTCAACACGACCTCACCGACCTGCAAACGCCGGCCAACCGCCGCTTGCAGATCCACGCCACTGACCAGCAAATTAGCCCGCCGGGTCACCGGCGGCAGATCAGTGCCCAGGCCCGCGATGGTATCCGCCCAAACCTCGCTCGACAATAGGGTCACCGACCGCCGCCGAGAACGTCGACGATCACCTGCTAGGCCACTCTCCGCAAGCGCTTCACAGGCTTCCAGCTCCTGGCAGGGCGCATCTTTTTCCGGGTAGATATAAATTTTGTTCAGAATAGCCGCAGACATCTCATCCTCCACATCGGTTGCACCGCCTATAGTTGGAGCATCGCGTGGCCGCAGATATCGATCACTGGATCATAAACCGGCCCATAAGGCGGCGCGTAGGCCAGGTCGAGATCATAGATCTCGTCGATGCTCATGCGATTAAATAGCGCGGTGGCAAAGACGTCGATCCGCCCGGCCACCCCTTCCCGCGACAGGACCTGCGCCCCGAGCAGACGCCGGGTAGTGCGGTCGACCACAATCCGCGACCACAATGACTCGGCACCCGGATAGTATCTAGCTCGCGTCCGACTCTGGCGGGTAAAAACGGATGCTGAAAAACCGGCCCGCTCAGCTTCGAGCAGCGTCAACCCAGTCTGCGCGGCCGTAAAACCAAATACTTTGGCGATGAGGGTTCCCGCCGTGCCGCGAAAACGCTGGGAAGAAGTTTTGCCCGGCTCTGCGCACCTACATTGTCGCCGGCAATACGACCGGTGCGATTGGCCGTCAGCGCCAAGGGCGCATAAACCGGTTCGCCGGTAACCACGTGTTTTACTTCAATGCAATCGCCCGCAGCCCAGATGCCGACCACATCGGTCTTCATGCGATCATTGACGGCAATCGCTCCGCTCTGCCCTAGGGCGATACCCGCCGAACGCGCCAATTCGGCCCCGGGTTCGAGCCCGGTAGCCAAAAGCACTAGGTCCGCGGCATAACGACCCTTATCCGTCGACACTGCGACGACCTGCCCATTGCGACCTTCGATGCCCTCGACTTGCTCACCGACAATCAGTTCGGCCCCATGGCGAAACAATTCGTCGAACAATGGCTGCGCGAATGGGCGCTCAAAGCCATTGAGCAAACGCTCAGAACGAGTGAGCAGTTGCACCTGTACCCCGCGCTTGGCTAAAGCTTCCGCTAGTTCGAGGCCGATAAAACCAGCACCGACGATAACGGCCCGCCGCACTCGCCCGCGGTCTAGCACTTCGCGCAAGGCAATCCCGTCATTCAAACTGCGCAGCGTATGTACTCCGGCCAAATCCGCGCCAGGCACAGTGGGCACTACCGCCTTGCCGCCGGTCGCCAGCACCAGATAATCGAAGCGCTCGGAAAAAGACTGCCCGGCAGCCGTTTCGCCGACGAGCACCCGCGCTCCGGCACGCACTTCCTTGACCTCGTACCCACAACGCACGTCGATACCGCGCGCAGCGAATTCCTCCGGGCTCGAGACGAGCAGGTCTTCCGCCTTAGCGATTTCACCGGCGATATAATAGGGCATCCCACAGGCCCCGTAGGAAACAAAATCGCCTTTTTCGAGTACTAGCACTTCGAGCGTCGGATCAGTGCGCCGCATTTGGCTCGCCGCGCTCATGCCAGCCGCATCTCCCCCGACAACTACCGCACGGCGACCGCTCATGCCGGACAGACCAACTCCTTGATCAAGAGGTCCGCATTCCCCGAGTAGTCGACTGGGCATTCTACCAAATGCACCCCCTTCGCATTGAGGCAGCTTTCGAGCGTCGTAAGCAAGTCTTCGGTCGAGCCAATGCGATGCCCATGGGCGCCATAGCTTTCGGCGTATTTGACGAAGTCGGGGTTGCCATAGTCTAAGCCCCAATTGTCAAAACCCATATCGGCTTGCTTCCACTTAATCATGCCATAACCGTCATCCCTAAGCACCAAGACCACTAAATCCATGCCCAGCCGCACGGCTGTTTCTAACTCCTGCGAGTTCATCATAAAACCGCCGTCGCCACATATGGCCATGACCTTTTTGTCGGGTTCGACCAGTTTGGCGGCCATCGCCGAGGGTAAACCCGCTCCCATTGTCGCCAAGGCATTGTCCAACAAAACGGTGTTCGGTTCATGTGCGCGATAATTGAGCGCGAACCAAATTTTATAGACTCCGTTATCGAGACAGATAATCCCGTCATCTGGCATCGCCCGGCGCACATCGGCGACCAGGCGCTGTGGCACGACTGGAAAGCTCGGTTCATCGATACCGGTATCGCGGATCTCGTCGATCCACTCTTTGACCTTCATATAATAGCTGAAGTCCCAGTTCGGTTGCTTGTCAATACGCAACAACAACTGCCAAATGCTATTGCCGATATCACCGACGATCTCCAACTGCGGATAATAAACGGGGTCAACCGAGGCGGACGAAAAATTGATATGAATGACCTGCAACTCGTCACCGACCATAAAGAAAGGCGGTTTTTCAACGACATCGTGACCAACATTGATGATCAAGTCAGCACGGCCGACAGCGCAGTGCAGCGGATCTTTTGCCGATAGGGCGGCATTGCCCAAAAAAAGTGGATGTCGTTCGTCGACGACCCCCTTACCCATCTGGGTGGTAAAGAAGGGAATGCCCGTATCGCGAATAAAGTTAAAAAGCATTTTGGAGGTGCGCTTGCGGTTGGCCGCCGCACCGATAAGTAGCAGTGGTCTTTCGGCCTTCTCAATCATTTCCGCAGCCTGGGCGATGGCCTTTTCCTCAGGTACCGGTCGGCGCACTCTATTCTTGGGAAAAAGCTGTAACTCCGTATCTTCGCGGGCGATATCCTCGGGCAGTTCCAAATGCACGGCCCCAGGCCGCTCCTCTTCTGCGAGGCGGAAGGCCTCACGGATCTTGGAGGACACATTCTCGCCGCTAACGATCTGTTGCGTATACTTCGTCAGGGGCTTCATCATTTCGACAATATCGACGATCTGAAATTGCCCCTGCTTACTCGACTTAATCGGTTTCTGGCCAGTAATCATCATCATCGGCATCGCCCCGAGTTGCGCGTAGGCCGCCGCGGTGACAAAGTTGGTCGCACCCGGCCCCAATGTCGCCATGCAAACCCCCGTCTTGCCGGTGAGACGGCCATAAGTCGCGGCCATAAAACCCGCCGCCTGTTCGTGGCGGTTAAGGATCAGCTTGATCTGCTCAGAAGTGCGCAGCGATTCGAGCAGGTCCAGGTTCTCTTCACCTGGGATGCCGAAGATAAATTCGACACCTTCGTGTTCAAGGGCTTTAACGAAGATATCAGACGCTTTCATACAGCATCCTTTCACATAAAGAGAAAACGGGAAAGCGCCGCGCCCAACAGGGCCTACGGCGCTCGTTCAGCAAGTATAGCCAAAGGGCATACATCGCGAAAATAGAAAGCAGGGCTCCGCTCATACTTCAGCGAGGCCCAAATCCTCATACAACACCGAAAGCAAATCGAGAAAACGCCGATGGTGGATCGCTCGGCCAGGCATACCATTAACCGCCAAGGCTACAATCAACGCAAACTCCGGGTCGGCAAAGGCCGTCGATGATTGGTGCCCACCGTGGCCAAAAGTCCGCGCCGAAGCATGGCGACCATATCCGTAGGGTACGGTTCCCAAGCCATAAACGCCAGAATTGACGATAAAACCCAACCCCCAATCAACGAGATGGCCGAAGGTGTGGTCGTAAAGGCCCGTGCGATGACGGGCAACGAGCGCCTCGACCGTTTGCGGCAGGAGCAAGCGCCGACCGGCCACTTGGCCGCCGTCCAATAGCATCGAGTAGAACCGGACCAGGTCCCGTATGGGTCCTCGGCTGCTGGCGCCCGGCAATAACCTGCTGGCCCCCGACTCCCCGCACCAAAATTCCACCATAGCGGATTTTGCACCCTCCGTATCAAACATCGGCGCCAAGCGATCCCCATAGGCACGAAAACGATCCTGAGAGAGCGTGAACCACGTATCGTCCATACCCAATGGAACCGCAATCTCTTCGCGTGCGTACTGATCAAAAGGCCTACCGTCAATCCGGTGAATCACTTCGCCCAACACATACCAGCCCGAGGCTATGTGATAACCCGCCTTGCGCCCCGGCGCCCAGGCCCGCTCCGGTTTCGCGGCGCACACCCGGGCGATATTTTCTTGCCAGGGCCCATCGCTCCAATCGAGGTCCACCCGCGAGCGGAACCCTCCGGTATGCGTCAGTACATGGCGCAGGGTAATCGCCTGCTTGCCGTGTTGCGCAAATTCGGGGATATACAAGGCGACCGGATCGTCCAAAGCACACAAACCACGTTCCCACAACTGTGCCAACGCCACGGCGGCAATGGGTTTGCCGGCCGAAAACCAGTGTACCAAGTGCTCGGTCGTCATGGCCACACCCGGCCGGGCTTCCCCCAAGGCCGTATGTACGATCTCCCGTCCATCGTGGATAACGCAGATTTGCGCGCCTAAGTGGTGCCCTTGTTCGACCCCCTCCGCCAGCAGCGCCTGCACCCTTTCGCTCAAGCTCCTGGCTCCGGTAATTCCGCGCCCACCCGCCCTCCGCATTCAAGGACCTGCGCCCAGGTCTCGTCTTCGACAAAAATGCCGTCCCGACGGCGGTCGCGCTCGCGTTCCTCCAGTTCACCAGGCAACAGAATATCGGCAAAGCCATCGGCCTTGGGCGTCGCTTTCAAATATTCGATATACGCTTTGATCTGGCTTTTGTACTCTACCAAGGGTTGAAAGCGCGCAATATCAACCACCAACAAAAAATTGCCATTGCCATTGCGCACGTTCTTACCCCGCGCGCAACCCGCCCCACTCAACGCCCCACCTAAAAGCTCGACGACCACCCCCAAACCGTAGCCTTTATGCCCCATTGAACCGCCGAAAGGCAATAGGCTCCCGCGCGGCTCACCGTAAAAATCCTCAGGGTCCGTCGAAGCAGCCCCCTCGGCATCGACAATCCACCCGGCAGGCGCCGGCTCACCGCGATTGCGCTTGATCCGCACCTTGCCCTCCGCCACAACGCTGGTCGTCATATCCAACACTAGCGACCCGCCCTCCGCGCCCGGAAAACCCGCCGCCAGCGGGTTCGTGCCCAAACGCCCGGCCTTACCTCCCCAGGGCGCCACGATCGAACCACCACCATGCGAGTTGGTGCAGAGTAAGCCGATCATGTCCGCTTCGGCGACTCGTTGCATATAACTGCCCAAGCGGCCGATGTGATTCGCATTTTTGACCGTCACTGCGGCGACCCCATAACGACCGGCCCGTTCAAGCGCCCATTCGACGGCGTGATTCATCACGACCTGACCAAAGCCCCATTGGCCGTCCAAGACGGCAGAGACCGCCGTCTCGCGCGTGACGGCAACCGACGCCCCGGGGTCTATATCGCCATTTTCGATGGTCGCGACATATTGTGGGATACGAATGACGCCATGCGAATCGTGGCCAACGGCATTGGCGTCGGCCAAGAGGCCAGCCACCACATCGGCCGCCGCCGGTGTAGCGCCAGCGGCGGTAAATACTGATGCGCCAACCCGGCGCAAATAATCGAGCGAAAATACGGGCATGTTATCCGATACTGAGTATTATGGGTTCAATACTTGGCGAATCTGATGGGGGCCCATCAGCGCCAGCGATCTGCTCGTCGGCCGCGGTGGTTTTCTCGTGAGTGCCCATAGACCGTGTTACCTTTCACGCGCTAGTTCGACAAGCAGGGCCCGCGTCTCATCTTCGGATAATTTCGCCCGCCGCCGAGCCTTGTCGAGCAACGTTTCCGACAGTGAGACCTTCCCATCAACATAAACTTTCAACATCTGGCGGCAGAGGGTCTGCACCATTCGCAGGGCCTTGTCGCCGTCCACACCGGCCGCTATCGCCGCCGCCGAAATCTGCGGCCGCAATCGCCCCTCCTCATTGGGAAGATCTGCAATCGCGTCAGTGAGCAACGCTTGCAAGAAAACCTGCGCCTGCGCTCGCCAAACACCGGCGTATTCGGCGATATCCATCACCAAACCGTCGGTGCGGGCGTTGATATTCTCGGCCGTCAACCGCTTGAGCGTAAAGATCAAGCGATAGTAGAGCGAATCGACCTGGGCACTGGAGATATCCCGGTCATTATTGAGCGCCTGGGCCCAAGCCGGCGCTGCGGAGGCCTCCGCCTCCCGGGCCAAGAGACGGCGGTTCAGCTGTGAGGTAATTGTAGATATCGATGAAGATTGCGCGTTTCCCGCGCCCGTCAGCACCTCCACGGCAACCGCTGTTCCTGCCGATCCGTCCATGGCAACCGAAGCAGCGGCACCTGCCGCAACACTCGCCTGATCGGCTGCGGCGGGCACCTCTTGTTTGGCTACCGCTTCAGGCACCGCCGGTGCGACTTTTACTTTTGGCACCGTAATCTCGCGGGCCATCTTCGCGATCTCCTCTTCAACGACCTGTTCCTTTGGCCGCTCTTTCAAACCGGGCGGCCGCCCTTTGAGCTGCACTTTGCCCTGCCACCAGACCCATTTGTTGCCCTCCTTCACTTTTTTGCGGATCTCCTGTCCCGGCAGATCCGAATCGGGCAGAAGAAAAAGCGCATCGAGTACCATATCGGGTTGCGGATAAAGATTCAACCAGGCCCAGGGGATAGCCACTTCGTAGGTGTAAAGGTGGTCCCGCATCGCCCCACCCACCTCAACCGGCACCCGCTCCGAGGTCTTACCGCGCTGACTGCCCCCCCAGAAATAGGGTGTGCCTTCGGCCGGGCTCAGCCAAAGATTATGCCCTAACGGTCGCTCGGGCCCACGCAAGAAGATCTTCAGATGATCGTAATAAAACATCCTGTCCTTGCGCTGGCCCGAAGGGCCCTTCCACTCGTTCTTACCGGGTTCGATCCGAGCGACGTCAATGATATCATCGACAACGGCGACCGCGACATAGATATAATCGGCGTCCCACATCAGATAGACATCGGCCTCGTGATCTTCGTCGCTGGTGAACGCCCCACGGACACCTACCCGATCGCCACCGGCGACGACCGCGATCCGCTCTGGAGCCCCCCACTCAACTAAGACTCCATCGAGCTGCGGTTTACTGGCCACCGTCGCAACCGCGATCGGTTCACCAGCAACTGCTCCCACCGCGAAAAGGCATAGACTGACAACAAGGACTCCGCACATAAAGGTCTTTCTCTTCGATCTGTATGGCTATAGACCAAGGATTTGGTCATAGATATTAAAAAAATGCCTGCTTGTTGCCAATGCCAATAAAAGAGCCCGGACGACGCTAAATCGCTCGTATCCGATACCAATTGCGATAGACCTCGGAAAAAGTGAAACGGGTATATTAATGCCAAGCCGCGTCATTCTCCCACATGACCTGTAAATAAGCCACAAGCGCCCCCGATCCCGTAAGCTACCGGTTTGCCTTCGCATATAACAAGACATAACCGACAGCGGGACAATATGGCTTAGAATGTCGGCCAAACAGTCGCGCCGATCCGGCGCGACTTCGTTCACTTGCACATCGCTGCAAATCAGGCTGGATCGGGGTGGTCCCAAACCGCCGACTCACACACACCCGATTCCGCAATATGATTTTAAGCGCAGAATTGCACGCTGGTCTCTGCCGCACAGAGATAAGCATCGGCCGCAAACAGCTCGTCCAAGTCGGTCGACTCAGCAAAGGACAGCATCTTAAAGACTGTCGGCAGACCGCGACGGGTATACTCCTGCCGACAATAGACTACCTGCATCAACCGTCCTAACGCAAGGCCGAGACCGCCCATACCGCATCGGGATCCGTCAAAGCGACGGGATTAACCCCGCCCGGCAAAAAGGACTGCAAATCTTCGTACCCGGCTTGCCGCTCTATATTGGGATAGACCCAATCGTGCAGATAATACACCCCGCGTATACTGGCCTGGAGGATCTCCTTGGTACAGCCGAAGCAGGGGCGCATCGTCGAATACATAACGGCCCCTTCCGTCGCGATGCCGAATCGGGCCGCAGCCAAAAGCACGTTTTGTTCGGCATGCACGCAGATACACAAGTCATAATCCTTGCCCGACGCGTATTTTTCTCGGTGCGCGCAGCGATCGCACCCCCCGTCGAGACAATTAACCATATTGTGCGGAGTGCCGTTATAACCGGTCGAAATGATGCGGTCGTTCTGCACCAAGATCGCCCCGACGCGATTGCCCATGCAGTTGGCACGCGCACGGACCGCCATCGCGATACGCATATAATACTCGTCCCAGTCAGGCCGGTTATCATTCACCTCCGTCCCCATCTATCTATCTCCCGTTGAAAAAAATCGCATTAGCCCTATGCCCTATGGGGCCACAGGCGTTAACCACCCGGCCTTAACCTCGGCCCAACTGCGCCGACCGTCACCGGCCCGCTTTTCTCGTTCCGCCCCACTCCCCCCCAACTCGATATCGACTAAATTCTGGAAAACCTGTTCTCCAACCCCATCATGCAAGACTATTTTGCTCTCGTAAATCGGCGTGCTGATCAAGCGCACCCATTGGGGCCCCGGGGCCAGCGGGCGCAACGAAAAACGGGCAACCACCCCCTTGCCAGTCCGGCCGCGATCGGCCCCCGCCCCGCGCACAGCCGCATAGGGCAATATCACCATGCCCGCAGGGGCGCCAATTGATTCTGCCAAGGGCATGGCCTTATTGATGAATTCTACCGCGGGGGCCAATAGCGGCCCTTGCACATAAGGCCGATCAACCCCGAGCACCTCAAAAACCCCTTCGGGCAACGCAACATAAAAACTGATACCACTCGCCATGGTGCCCTTGAGTTGAGCAACGACCGAAATTTCGATCTCGCCAGAATCGCTCAAACCAGTCTGATGCAATTCGAGCGTCTGGGCCGATAGGACACCGGCAATCGACAGCGATAACAATATTTGTAGGATCATAGACTCAAGCTCCTGAATTTCACCGAATTCAATGCTCTTATATTGGAATATATAAAATAGTGTAGGCAAGAGTCGCGAAAACCAAATTGATTTTCGCATTGCCTTGTGTCGCATTTTATAAATCAATAAATCTTGATATTCGCATTTATCGTTTTATAAGCTGACTTCCTAAATAATTCGCGACCTTATCGCAAACCGGCTATGGTGCCTTTACGCAGTGCTTCGATCCTGCCACCAGCGCCGCCCCTGCACCGCAAGGGCCGCCAGACCACCCGCCACTAGATACGTTAAGTTATACGTTGCGTGGACGACCGTCGCGCAAGCCAACGCCTCGGTCGGCGGCACAGCGTAAAAAGTGGTAAGCGCTTCTTTAAAGAAGAAGTGAAAAGGCCCAATGCCGGCTGGCGTCGGCACAAAAAAAGATACCGCCGAGACTACCATGGTCAACAACGCGGCCTCGACACCCAAGCCATACGCGGCCGTCAGCCCCATCCCCCAATAGCCCACATAGATCAGCCCCGCATAGCTCAGGTGCAACAGTAACGAGACCCCGGCGATAGCGGCGTATTGCCGCGGCCGGCGCAGCGAATCCATCCCCTGCGCAACGGCCGCGATATGCGGCTCGACCAGCGCGCCGAGTCGTGGGGAGATCCGCCCAACCAGGCGCACAACCAGAGCAAAACGCCCGGCGGCAAATAGCGACATCAACAGCAAGAGCAGGCCCGCCGCGACAATCACCAGCGGTATCGACCACGCCAATTGCGGGTAGACCGACATATGCTGCGGGGCGAGCAAAGTAAAGACGGATCCGGCCAACAACGCCAATAGCAGTACGTCAAAAACCCGTTCGGCGGCGACCGACCCCAACAGCGGCCCGACCGCCGCGCGGTCCGACCAGCCGAGCAGGACCGCCCGCAAAATATCCCCAGATCGAGGTACCACGACATTGGCCGCATAACATATCGCCACCGCCAGATACGTCACCACATAGCCGATATGGCCGGCAAAACTGCGCATCATCATCTGCCACCGCCAAGTGCGCAACCCGATCCGCACCAGCGTAATCGCCACGATGAAAATGACGCTCTGCGCGGTAACCTCTTGTACGGTCTGCCACAACGCGGAAAATTCGACGCCGGCCAACGCCAGATAACCAAAGAGCAAGGTCAGACCGATACTGAAAATGTATTGAGCTACTTTTTTCATCTATGCGATAACTGTCATGCTAAGTCCTCGGATTTGGGGCGTCTATGGCCAATCCCTACATTAGCCTGCAACTAAACTAAACATCGATTCTATCCATAACATCTTCAAAATGGACGCAAATCCGCATCCCAACCAGTGAGGCTCGATTTATGCCCCGTCCAAATATCCTCCTGCTGCAATCCGACGAGCACTCCTACCGCTTTTTGTCCGCTCGCCCACGCGAAAAAGGCGGCGAGCCCTGCCACACCCCCACGCTCGACGGCCTGATCGCCCAGGGCGCGCATTTCGAGTCGGCCTATTGCCAGATGCCGCTATGCAGCCCGAGTCGTATCGCGATGCTCTCGGGCCGACACGCGCACCGCGCCGGCGCCTGGAACAACAAGTCGATCCTCCCCCCCGAAAACCCGACCTTCGCCAACCACCTCGGCGTGCACGGCTATGCCACCTGTAATGTCGGCAAATTACACCTGGGCGGCTCGCGGCAACTCGCCGGTTTTCAGCACCGCCCCTACGGCGACTTCGGCGGTCCCTGCGCGCACCAATTTGACCCACTCGACCTCTACGAGGAGGAGGGCTCTCGCCCCGGCATGGATATGCGCTCGCGCACGCAAGACGCCGGCCTGAGCCAAATACCAGAGTCAATGCTGCAAGAACAGATCGTCGCCCGTGAATCCACCGCCTGGCTGCGCCAACAACGCCACCAAAACCCAGACCAGCCCTGGCTGCTCTACGCTTCTTTTAGCCGTCCGCATTTTCCGCTAACCGCGCCTAGCCGCCACCTCGACCGCTATTTGCCCGATGGTGTCACACCGCCTCGTGTGCGGCGCGGGGGCGACAGCGCCGAGCATCCAATGACCCTCGGCGCGATCAGAGGTTTCCGCACCGAAGAAATCGACGAAGCCGAAATGATGAAGGCGCGCGCGGCCTACTTCGCCTGCGTCGATTTTCTCGACGAGATCCTCGGTGACTTCCTCGCACAATTACAACGCGACGGGGCGCTCGATAACACCGTGATCATCTACACTTCCGACCACGGCGAGCTGTGCGGTGAGCATGGTCTATTCTGGAAAAACACCTGGCACGAGGCCTCGGCCAGAGTGCCGCTGATCATCTCGACGCCCGAACACCGCCGCGGCGAAATAGCGGCCAGCGCAATCATCGCCCCCGCCAGCCTCGCCGATATCTACCCAACCCTCTGCGGTCTGTCCGGCACGCCTTTGGCCAACGGACTCGACGGCGTAGATCTCAGCCCTGCAGTGCGTGGAGATTCTTGTCCCGCATTAGAGAACCGCCCCGGCGTTATCACCGAATCCGTTGTCCCGCGCTGGGGTGCAGGCACCGAGTTTCGCATGATCCGCGACGCGCGTTATAAATATGTGGCCTTCCGCGATTGCGATGACCTGGCTTTTGACCTGCAGGAGGACCCGGATGAGCAGGTCAATCTGGTGGATAAGGCGCAAGGTGATGTCGCGCAGAATCTGGCCGATCTGAAAGATGCCGTGCTTAAGGGCTTTAGCTTCGCCGAGGCCGAGGTCCAGCGCAAAGAGCAGGTCGCCGAACTCGCCGAGCGTTTTCCCGCCCGCGTCGAATGCCGTACGCCGAATCAAATCCTGCGCGGCGACGGCAAACTAGTAGAAGCGGACGCGGCGCTCTACGAGGGCGAGGTCGTCAGCTCACAACCGACCGAAGACTTTTCATGAGTATTATACAATAGGAGAGGATATTTCACGACAAATCGCGATAGTTCTGACTATCTATACGTGATTCCATAGACCTATTCTGCAAAGGAAATACACGATGTCTATTCTACTCGCCCTCGTCTTCTTCGCCGTGCCGCTCGACGCCGACATCTACGACCGCCTCAACGAACTCCCCCGTCATTTGCGCTCAGGCGGCATACCGCGCGACGGAATTCCGGCAATGAGCAACCCCATACCCGTCACCCCCGCCAATGCTCACTACCTCACCGACGCCGACCTCGTCCTCGGCGTCGTCGTCAATGGCGCGGCCCGGGCCTATCCGCACAACCTCGGTTGGAAACACGAGGTCATCAACGATCGGCTCGGCGGCCGCTATATCTGCGTGACGTTCTGCCCGTTGACCAGCACCGGCCTGGTCTTCGACGGCACCGCGCCCGACAGTTCGCAAATCGAACTCGGTGTCTCCGGCCTGCTGCTCAACAGCAACCTAGTCATGTACGACCGCAACGACGAAGAGGCACTCTACCCCCAGATGATCTACGCCAATATCGGCGAAGACCAGCGAGGGCAAAGTCTAACGCTGATGCCCGTGGTCGAAACCACCTGGGGCCTGTGGCGCAAAATGCACCCCGAGACCACCATCGCACAAGCGGCAACCGGCCTTGACCACTACCCCATCTATATCCGCAACCTCTACCCCATAGAAGACTATTCTCGCTATCCGTACGGCAACTACCGCAACGACCACCAGATGATTATTTTTGACCCCACCACATCGCCGGTAAACGAAAAGCTGGCGGCTAAAGAAATGGTCTTGGGGCTTCGCTTTGCCGAGGAGAGTAAAGCCTATCCCTTCGGCAAAATGCCCGCGACCGCCGCGATTAACGACCGCGTCGGTGATCGGGATCTGCTCGTGATCTTCGACCGAAAAAGCGCCACCGCCATTCCCTATAGTCGCACCGTTGGTGACCAAGTACTTACTTTCCTGGCCCACGACCGCGAGGATGGCTTGCCCCTCGCCCTGATAGACACGGAGACCGGTAGCGAATGGAATATGCTAGGCCAGGCCATATCCGGCCCGTTCAAAGGTGCACGACTAACCCAGTTAGCGGCTTATAATTCGATGTGGTTTGGCTGGTCGGCCTATTGGCCCGAAACAAAAACATGGCAAGGCGAAGGAATTTTACCCTCGCGCTAAAAGGAGTCTATCCGTGCACGAAGTACCCAAAGGAAAAATAACCCGCATAGAAAAATGCATCCTACGCGGCACCCGCCCGCGCTCAATCGGCTATAACGCCCGCATCCCTACCCATGGCGCTAAAGTCACCGATCCTATTGTTAAAATCACCAACGACAACGGTGCCTGGGGCTTGGGCTGGTCCCGTATCAACGCCGAAGAAGCACAAGGCTTCCTCGGCAAAGAGGTCAGCGAGATCTTCGCATTGCCCGAAGGCAGTCTCGAATCGGGCCTGCCCATCGACCTGCCCTTATGGGACCTGGTCGCACGCATGATGCAACTGCCGCTCTACCGCCTGCTCGGCGCACGCGGCAAACGCCAGGTCGAAGTCTACGACGGCTCAATTTATATCGACGACCTCGAAGCCGAAGACGAATCAGAGGTCAAAGACATCTTCTATAAGGAAGTAGCCACCGGCCAAGAGCACGGCTACCTGAATTTTAAAATAAAGGTCGGGCGCGGCGCCCGTTGGATGCCGCAAGGCGAAGGCCTAAAACGCGATGAATTGGTCATCCGCACCGTGCGCGAAGCCGCTGGGCCTAACGCCAAGATCCTCATCGACGCCAACATGGGCAATACGCTCAACACCGCCATCGCCCTGTTGGACGCCTGTGCCGACGTAGGCATCTACTGGTTTGAAGAGCCCTTTGCTGAAGACGCCCCGCTTAACCTGGCTCTCAAGGAACACATCGTCGAAAACGATTGGGACACGCTGATCGCCGATGGCGAATTCTCGCCACCGCCCAATTTCTTCGATATGGTCGAAAAAGGCCTAATCGACGTGGTGCAACACGATTTTCGTATTAAGGGATTGACCTGGTGGCGCGCAACGGCCGCCAAGCTCGAACAGTGGGACGTGGCTTGCGCCCCGCACTGCTGGGGTTCCTACATCGAGCGCTACCACCACGCCCACTTCGCCGCGTCAACGCCCAATTATTGCCTCTTGGAAGCCGCACCGGCGACCATGCCCGGCTTGATCGAAGATGGCTGGAAATTGCAAAACTCGATCCTGCACGTGCCCGACACGCCCGGGGCCGGTCTCGCCATCGAAGAGCGCATATTCGCGCAAGGAATTGCCGACCCCGAAGGTTTCAGTCTCAGCCTTTAAAGAATCGTTTTAGAACATGGGCGGCGGCCGGCTTCCGCTTGCAAACCGGCCGCTGCCCACATCTTCTTTCCACCCCTTTTAACGCGCTAACCATCCCGGTAACCGAATGGCCTCTGAGTTGCGCCACGCCGTCAGATAAAGAGACGCCGTAAACCCCACAGCCCGCCGTGCCCGAGCTTCCGCCAAAGCCCTAACCTCGGAATTTTCGCCGTCTTCCCACTGTCCCATCAGCGCATATACCTCGTCGACCATGCCATTGCTCTCCTCGATCTGGGCGACAACGCTGCCGAGCAGCGAATCAAAAGCCACCGGCTCTTGTTGTGCCGCCAAACCCTGTGGTGTAAACCCCAGGCGCTCCACGGCCGAATCGACTTCCTCGTGAATCCCTTTGCCGACCTTAGTGCCATCCTCCTGCTTCATTCCGTCGAAATGTACCGTCGCGTGCAGCGGCTGACAGATATCTTCGGCATAATGCGCAATAAAACCCGCATAGATCAGGCACTTCTGTTGCACCGTCTCATTCTCTGGCCACTTCCGATGCTCGGCAAAAGCTACGGTCAGCCGCTCCGTCCACTCGGCGATAGAATAAGGCGCCAAACCCACCCGCTCGGGATCGAGGTCTAGCTCCTGGCACAATGCAATAAAATCATAACGCTTGGCCGGTATCGCCCGCCCTTTTAAATACTCTAAATCAAAATAGTGCTCCCCGTGCTCAGCATGGTCCAAGGTCGACACCCCGCGATTCTTAAACAAATCGGGATCAAAGACGACATTACTGGCAACGGCCCCCCCCGCCCTAAAAAACGCCGGCACCTCCTCTGGCAAAGCCAACACCGCCCCCTCGGTCAAAATCCCATGCCCACCCCCCCACCAAGCCTGGGCCGGGACAACAACACAACAAATTGCCGCCACCAAAACACCCTTTACCATCCATTTCATTTGTCTACCCACCCTTTCTTTTTACAATTTGCTACCGCTTGAAGTTCCTATCATAAGACACCTAAACTACCGAGGTGGAACAAGGAGTATTCCCCTAGCAGTTTGTTTAGTTTACTTTGCTATCCTGTAGAATAAATTAAAACCCCTTGGAGCCCGACATGAGTCGAACGAGCTCCCGCAGCGCGATACGTGCATGAGCGCAGGGGAACATTCCTTGCCCCACCGCCAACCACTGGGCACAATATGAAACTCTCGCTCTCCGTACGCGTCGCCGAAAAATTCCGCGCCAAACGCGAAGCCAACCTCACCCTCGAGCAACTAGTCATCCTAGCCACTCGATACGGCTACAACGCCCTCTGCATGCGCGCCTCGCAAATTGGCACCCATAGCCCACCCGAAGAAATCACCGCCGCCCGCACCCTACTCGACCACCACCAACTGCCCATCTCGATGCTGACCGGCGATTTCCCCATCCCCGAAAACTCCGCACAAGGCCCCAATGCCCTGCGCAATATAACACCCTATCTCGACTTGGCCGAACAACTCGGCGCCCCCCTGCTGCGCGTCTGCCTTAAAACGGATGACGATATCCCTTGGGCCCGCCGGGCCTCCGATGAAGCGGCCGAAAGAAACCTGCGCCTGGCCCATCAATGCCACACTCGTAGCCTCTTTGAAGAAATCGACCGGTCGTTAGAAGTCCTCAAAAGTATCGACCGGTCCAACTTCGGTTTGATCTACGAACCGGCCAACCTCGAACTCTGCGCGCAACCGTATGGCTTGCAGACAATCCGCCGTTTCGCCCCCTATCTTTTCAACGTCTATCTGCAAAATCAAGTGCTGAACCCGGACGGTCCCGACACCCTCGACACTTGGTGCCGCGGCCCGGTGCCGTTCCGGCAAATACCGCTCTGGGAAGACGGAGGTATCGATTTCCGACCATTGATCGACGCGCTCGCAGCCATCGACTATCAAGGCCATATCACGATCCACCAGGCCTCCGCCGAATTGGGCATCGACGCAGCGATAAGGGAAAGTGCCCGTTACCTCAAAAAAATTTCTGTATCCAATTGACAACGCGAATACCATATGTACTTTAGCAAACGTTAAAACATCCCCCACTCTCTTATGCTTGGAGCAATATAATGGCCATCCGCCTCGGAGACGAAGCTCCCAATTTTACCACCGAATCCACCGCCGGCACGATCAATTTTCACGAGTGGCTCGGCGACTCGTGGGGCGTACTCTTTTCCCACCCCGCCGATTTTACCCCCGTCTGCACCACCGAATTGGGGGCCGCGGCCAATATCAACGACGAGTTCAAAAAACGCGGCGTCAAGATCATGGCACTCAGCGTCGACTCGGTCGAAGACCACAAGGGCTGGATCGCCGATATCAACGAAACCCAAAACGCCAGCCTCGACTTCCCGATCGCCGCCGACCCCGAGCGCAAAGTAGCCGAGCTCTACGATATGATCCACCCCAATGCGCTCAACAATTTGACCGTGCGCTCGGTCTTCGTCATCGGCCCGGACAAGACGGTCAAGCTAACGTTGACCTATCCCGCCTCGACCGGCCGCAACTTCGGCGAAATTTTGCGCGTCATCGACTCGCTGCAATTGACGGCCAACCACTCGGTCGCCACCCCAGCCAACTGGCAAGACGGCGACGACTGCATCATCGTGCCCGCAGTTTCCGACGAGGATGCCAAAGAAAAATTTCCCAAGGGTTTCACTGCGATCAAACCCTATTTGCGCGTCACGCCACAGCCCAATAAATAAGCCCCAGTCACACACGCGAACTGATCCCGGCGGAGTATTTCTCCGCTGGGATTTTTTATTGGTCAGAACGCACTTCCCGCCCCGCTCGTATAGATCTCGCCGCAAAGCGAAAGAGCAAATAGAATGGACCACTGCCCCCACTCACCTCTCTTGTCAGACCATAAAGCGCGGCATAGGTTGAGCTTCCGACCGGAATAGCGCCACATACCAAGAAGAAAGGAAACCACAATGGCCGACGCATTGCGCTGCGCAGTACTGGGCATGGCCCACGACCACCTATGGAGCAACCTCAATGAGTTAGCCGCTCTGCCAGACGTCGAGCTTTTGGCAGGAGCCGAATACAACCCGTGAGCGGGACCTAATAATTGGCCCAGTTAGGGTGTGAGATACAAGTATTTTGGTTTTTATAAAGTCTTCCGGGCTGAGGTAGCCGAGTCGACTATGGGGTCTTTCTCGATTACAATGTTGACGCCAATCCGCAATGACCACTCGTGCTTCGCGCAGATTGAGTAGCATTTCTCGGTTTAGGCACTCGTCGCGAAAACGGCTGTGAAAACTTTCTATGTATCCATTTTTCCACGGACTACCTGGGTCAATGTAGATTGTCTTGATGCGGTTGTCTCTTAGCCATTGTTGGACTTTGGCGGCGATAAATCCAGGGCCAGCAGGCCCTCCGCACCGAGCACAAGCGCTGCTGCACCACGTGCGCAACCGCCAACTTTTTCTGCGAAGGGCTTACCATTTTTCTGAATTGACCTCTTTGAGCACTCGATTTTCCAGCATCGATTCGGCCAACATCTTTTTTAACTCGGCGTTTTCTTTTTCTAATTCTTTTAAGCGCCTAGCATCGGCTAATTCCATATCGCCGTATTTCTTTTTCCAGCGATAGAACGTCTGCTCTGAGATATTGTGCTTACGGCAAACCGATTGGGCGGTTGCACCGCCATCGGCCTGTCGCAAAATTCGAATAATCTCTTCGGTGCTATGCGTTTTGCCTTTCATGAGTATTTCTCCATTTCGGTTAAGAAATACTCACCCTTAACTGGGGTCAACTATTGAAGGTCATCCCAGTCCGGTCAACCATCTCTTTCGCTTATAAAAAAAGCGGGACGGCGATAACGCCGTCCCGCTCTCTTCGTTTCGCTAGTACAGTCTATAGCTCAGCGAAGATCGCCTCGATATCCGCGGTCTTCTCCCATTTGGCGAATTCCTTGTCCATCTTAGCCGACCACTTGCGATCGACCTCGCCCGGGGTATAACGGCCATCGGCGATGGTATTCTTGCCCCAATAGTCACGCAATCGGGTATTTTCGGATTGTTCTACGACTTCCTGCGCATATTGCGGCGGCACAAAGATCACGCCCGTCGGTGTCGCCAAAACGATATCGCCCGGCATACAGACGGCCTCGCCGATGCGTATCGGGCCGTTCATTTCAGCCATTGTCACATCGCCGATCGCCGAGGGATCGAGCCCCTTGCACAAAACGTTAATCGGCAATTGGCGCACGCGGTGGTCATCGCGAATACCGCCATCGACAACTAATCCTGTGCCGCCGGTATTGGTGGCAATCGCAGTACCTAGATTATCACCGATAAAAGTCCCCCGCAACACTTTGCCAAAAAGGTCAACGACCAGCACGTCATTTTTGACCAAGGAGTCGATGACCCAGCTATTCTGACCGCCGATCCGCTTGTATCGTTTGCCCTCCTCTTGCACCACATCATTAAAATCCGGGCGATGCGGAATATAACGGGCGGTCACTGCCCGCCCGACGATCACCCGATCGGGATGCAAATTCGTCCAATCGCCCTCGAATTGGAATTTGTGCCCCTTCCCCATGAGTACCCCCCAAGCCTCTTCAATCGTCACCAGCTTCATCCGCTCGACGATATCATCAGTAACTTTGGGGCGACCATCGCGAAAACGAGGCCCCTCATAAGTATTAGTTATGCTCTTGATCTTGCTTGTTGCATTGAGTTCAAAGGCCATCGCTGCCACTCCTCATTGGTCTAATACAAAAAAAGTCACGCATCAATTACAGATGCGTGACCAAGTTAATACATCTCGTCTGGCCGTCAAGATTGGAGGGACGGGTAAACGAGGAGGCGTGCGGCGACTTAGAAAGGGAGTCCGTCGTCGCTTGGAACACCGGCAAACACGGGAACACCGGCGGGGGAATTGCTATAGGCCATATCAACCTCAGCGGTGACGGCGGCCTGACCTCCCTCAAGCATCTCCAGGGAATTGGCGACGACTTCGGTGGTATAGCGCTTCTGGCCGTTTTGATCTTCCCAAGAGCGAGTTTGCAATTTGCCCTCGATATAGATCTTACCGCCCTTTTTTAGATATTGGCCGGCAACCTCGGCCAGACGCCGCCATAAAACGATACGATGCCACTCCGCCCGCTCCTGGCGTTCCCCGGCCTTATCGGTCCACGATTCACTTGTCGCAAGGCTGAAATTAGCCACCTGGACGCCACTGGGGGTAAAACGCACTTCAGGATCAGACCCCAGATTGCCGATTAGAATGACTTTATTGACGCTTCCCTTTGACATATCATTTCTCCTTTACTCTAACCGGTCACAGCTTATAGGGTCTCGACTCAGCCCAAAGACATTTCGTTGCCACTCGTTGCGCCGACGGCGCTTGCGGGCTTGCGGCGTCTCAATACCATAGCGGCGGCAGAGACGACCAAAACTACCCGGAGCAATGCCCAAGGCCGAACCGGCGGCATCATTACTGGCGTAGATTCGCGCGGCGCGCTCGATGCGATCTTTTTCGATAGACGGCATGACTTTCTCCCTATTTTCTATTGCTTATTCAAGTGTTGCGTTTAGGCGAGGTATTGGAAAGCAGGAAAACTCAGGACGACGACGATAACTGACCCCATATACATCAACCCCATCTCCGTAATTTCTTCCATCTCGCGCCGAACTTTTTCCTTTTGGACTATCTCACGCAATACGTGCATCGCAAAAATATGATTCATTGCTCCTGCTCCCCCTGGGTATCGAGGCGAAATGGCCGGCCCATTTGCCCCATCATGTAGCACTTAAGCACCCTGCATACTACCTACACAAAAGGATAGTATACATTTGTGTAGAAGTCAATGAAATTCACCTCCTATCAGCGCTCTCTTTTATTGCGATTGCTCCATCTATCAGCAAAACAATAACTTATTAACCGATAAAATATTTCTCAGATTAATTGATTTCCATTAAACTGAATGGAAAAAACAGAAATAACTTTGTGCTCCTTGCTGATATAAGTCCTGCCATCGCACTCGCTCCCCCCTCCCAATGCCGCCTAAAACCCGTTCCTTGTCCCCACTGCATTAGCTCCCACCATTTATTATATTATCCGATCATCACAATCATCCCATACAAAGGAGGGGCATATGTCCACAGTATTGGTACACATTGGCGTGCGGGCTACCGATTTGGAAAAGACCATTCGATTTTGGCGCGATGGCCTAGGCTTGCCCTGCGTCTCAACGCAAGAAAATTGCTACGATCTCAGCGACGGTCACCACAATTTTCGGGTTTTCCAACACAATGGCCCCAGCCGCCCCGATCACGTCAGCGGCATGCTTGACTATCTACACATCGGCGTGCGGGTCCCTGACATAGCAACGGTCGGGCAACGCCTATTGGATATGGGCTACGACATTTTCTCTGATGGCTTGGACGGCAAAGTACCGGTCGACGTCCAGCAGATTGAAGAAGGTGCTTTTAAAGTTGAAGATCCGGACGGGATTACCGTAGATGTGACGTCCAGCGACGACCAGTGGCCCGGCGCCGTGCTCCAATAAAATGAACCGAGGGAACCCTAGATGATATCGGCTCCCAACTCGTCCGTCATATCCTTGTTGCCAAAGGTCTTCAACTCACCCTCGGTCCAATTGGTAGGCGGTGGTCAAACGCGCCGAATCGGATAGCGCGCTATCGCCGAGTTGCCGCTGCTAAATAGCTATTCCATCAGTGGAAGACCCTCTCTCGATTACCAGATCTTCCGTGGACGCCCCCCCCGCTCACCAGCAGACTTGGGTGACCGCCGGCGTCGGTTCGGGCTGTGGCCTGCGGCATGCGCGACAAAACACAGCAATAAACAAATTTTAATTGTACATATATACCCCCCATATGATATGTGAGGTATCCTCAGCAAACTTGACGCAGTGAGTAAAAAATTGTAAATCATAGGCACTATTTATTCCATACCTACACCATGTTCCATACCTACACCATGTTCCATACCTACACCATGAGGATCCCATGCCAACCAAAAAAACTAATGTCATTCTCTTCGGTATCGACAGCCTACGTGCCGACCATATGAGTTGTTATGGCTATGATCGCCA
>Ga0114999_10001457_pt1 | contig 32800 bp, 21 predicted proteins | sample ArcticOcean_MG_C_3_FD_89820 | JGI IMG/M metagenome (GOLD analysis project Ga0114999, IMG submission 89820) | Marine microbial communities from western Arctic Ocean - ArcticOcean_MG_CB8_126 | ecosystem: Environmental > Aquatic > Marine > Oceanic | place: Arctic Ocean: Canada Basin | collected...
GACGGACCAGTCATCGAAGCCTCTCCGTGCTGAAACATCACCGTCGGGAATCGACGGATTGACTATCAACACGAAATGCAATCATCGGGCCAAATCACAATTCCAACGTGCGATTGCCCTGTTGTGCAAGTGCTTACGTATTCGGGTTGATTGAGATTTCGTTTGTCGGGCGACCAGCCACCCGTCGCAGGATAACGCGCCGCGCGTTAACATTCAGAGTACGCAGGATTAACAATCGTTAAGCGGCCCCCAATCCGTGAAGTCGCCCAAACCACCGGCCGTTGTGATGAGTACCACTGACTCAAAGACAATCGACTCGACATGGTCAGCGATTGAGTCACTTTTGACTTCCAGACTGGCTGCTGTCGAGCACGAAATCCGTCAATACCCGACGCCAATCCCAGCCTGCGATGCACAATTCAACCATTTGTTGGAGCAGCGATCGAGCATCCCGCGGGAAATGGCCCGCGCGGGTTGCTGCAAAGGTGTCGGAGTCATTGTCTGAACGACGACGGGTATTGGATGATTTCATCGCATCAACTGCATACCTTAATGGCAACGAGTTGAATCGTGCGATCGAGAACACCGAAACGTAGGAGTCCCTTCCACCCATCCTGGCGCATTGGAGTTTTCAGTATGAATAATGGCTGGCGAATCATTTGTTTGATGATGGTCCTGAGAGTCTGTGGACTTGAAGGACCCACTGCGGCCGTTGATCAAGAGGATGCAAAAACGGTTGACGAGAAACACGATCCCGTGTTGGAACGTACCAAGCGGATTCTCACCAATGAAATCAAGGAAATCCTGGATGACACCGGAATTCCGTCAATTTCGATCGGTTTGATGAAAGACGATCGCGTCGTTTGGACTGCCGCATTTGGTTATTCCAACGCGAAGCTGAAAGTCCCTGCGACCCCAAATACAATTTACAGCACGGGTTCATGCTTAAAACCGATCACTGCGATGGCGATTATGCAGTTGGTCGACAAAGGAAAAATCAAACTGGACGACCCCATCAACAAGTCCCTCGGAAAACATGCTGTCAAGGACTTCTCTGCCAAGGGAACGCCGGTCACATTTCGGCACTTGCTGAGCCATTACTCCGGCCTGACGGTCAAGCACGAAATGGTTCCCCTCTGGGAAAGAAGGCTGCCCAAGTCATTGGAGCAACTCGCGTCTGAGCTGAAATCCGAAGAGCCCCCCGGCAAGAGATTTCAATATTCCAATTCTGGATTCGCCCTGGCAGGTCTGCTGGTCCAGAAGATTTCCGGCATGCCCTACGAGCAGTACATCGTCGAGAACATCCTTCGTCCGGTCGGAATCAGGCAGTCTGGTTTGATCAATCCAACTCCCGAGATGATCGAAGAATTGTCCCTCCCCTATCGACTACAAAACCGGAAAGCTGTTCCAGTGGGTCGGATTCGGTTTGATATCTATCCGGCCGGGGATGCGTATTTGAGCGTTCCTGCAATGTCAAGAATTCTGTTAACGCATCTCAATGGAGGCAAACACAAAGGCGTATCGATTTTAAGCGAAGATTCGGTCAACGAAATGCGAAAACGGCAGTTTGGCGCGAGTGGTTTGGATTTCGGTATCAGAGAGGTGGATGGAGACAAGCTCGTCATGCACGGCGGAGGTGTGCCGGGATACAGCACGAAATTCATTCTTGGTGTGAAGTCCAAGGTCGGCGTGTATATCGCAGCCAATGCGACCAGAGTTCAGCTGCCGAACAGAATTCTGGCGCAACGTGCGATTGATTTGCTTCGCGGTAAGAAACTCGGGACCGGTCTGGTGCGAGAGATTGAGGGGCTCGGAATTGTTCCGGTCGTCGATAAAGAGAGTGGCACTGTTCGCATTACAGACATCTTTCCGAGATCGCCGGCAAGTCGCGCCGGTCTGTCGGCCGGTTTTGCGATTCGGAAAGTGAACGATGTTTCCGTCGCAGGAAAGACTCGCAAAGAGTTCTTCCGTATGATCGCTGGACCGGCAGGCAAGAACATTCGGCTGGAACTCATTCACCCGAATCGACAAGAAACGAAGGCAGTGGACCTGCGGCGCGGGAAGTTTCTGACTCCGAGCTAGTTTTGCGGTCCGGGGACGACAATTTCTTGGGTGTAGAGGGATTTTAATTTCAGAAATGGGCGGATTCCTGATTTTTCGACGCCGTCTGACACAAGGCGGGTACGTCAGCTCATATAACGTAGGTCACTGAAGCCGGACTTGTTTTGGACTCTGCGAGAAAATCACAATGAAAACCATTTTGTTGAGTCTATTGGCCTACAGTCTGATCCTCTGCACGCCGGCGCGGGCTGATTTGGCCAATTGCTTCGTCTTGCGGGGAGGCGATTCGCTGGGACGGGTGGCTGTGAAGAAATTACGGAAGACCATTCATGACGCCTACCAAACGTCGCGCGATTCGGATGTGGATGTGATGTTCTTGCTGGAAATCGATAAGCGGACACGGCCGAAAGGTGGATACACGATTCGCAAGGCCAGTCTTGTTCTCGGCGAGAGTTGGACCATTCAAGGTTGCAGAATTTCTGCCAGCGATCTGAAAGGGATGCAGAACGGCGTTGCCGAGATTTGCAAAGCGATGAAGAAAGGCAGCGTCCTGCGATTAAAGACAGGTCCCCGCAAGGGACTGCTGGCCAAACCGCTGTATGATAAATGACGAAGGGACTGTTTCACCGACCTGCGCCTGCCCCGCTTTTTTCTTCGAATCAATGTGTCGTCATCGACAACTCGTTAGGCGGTCGCGGACTTCGAGCGTGTTCTTAAGTAACGCACGTCAGGCTGAAGCCTGATTTGCGTTCTCGTTCAGTCGATGTGATGTCATGAAACATGCGGAATTCGGAATCGCCTAATGTGTTGTTGGTGCGTTGATGTTGGTGATGCAGCTTGGCGTCATTGCTGCCGTACTCCTTGGCATCACGGATAATCAAGGGATTATTTATGCACTGACTATTCCACTTGCCACCTATGCCGTGGGAGTTCCGCTTGGTCTCGTATTGGCAGTGATCGGCTTCTTCCAGCCGAACCGAAAACGCACATATGCAAAATTGGGCTCGTGTCTTTCACTTGCGGGACCAATCCTCTTTCTGCTGTTTCTCTTGGTTATTACGTCGTTTCGGTGATGGATCGTCTGGGCGCTCACGTTGGTCGATCCCAGCGACTCCGACGCTCACCCGCAACATTCGCCCGCTTTTCCAATGACGAATCTTCCCACCAGAAAAGTTGCCCGCACAGTCGTGATCGATGCTGACAATGCGATTCTTCTGGTTGCTTATTCGCGATCAAAGTTAATGGAAGGAAGCGAGGTCTTTTGGGTCCCGCCTGGCGGTGCTCTGGAGCCAGGGGAGGATCATCGGGCGGCTGCGCAGAGGGAGCTTTTCGAAGAGACGGGATTGACCGCTTCAATAGGTCCCCACATCTGGACCAGTCAATTTGAACTTGAAGTCCACGGTAGTCGGTTTAAGCAAACCGAACACTACTTCCTGGTGAGGATCCAACAGAGCCGTCCCGCTGTGGCAAACCGAAGCCCGGAGGCGATTGTTGAGGTGCGCTGGTGGTCGATTTCCGAGTTGCTTGCAACCACCGACACCATGTTTCCTCGGGGGTTCCGCGTGCATCTGCCCGCAATTGTCGCAGGCGAAGTTCCGCAGTTACCCATCGAGATGTCGTCATGATTTTCTGCGTCAGTCGCGTTGGCCGACCCCAGCCACCCTTCACCGAGCTGACCTCACTCCCTATTCCTTGAGCAGCTTCTCAATCCGTTTTTTCATGAGGATCTGGCCGCCGTTGTCGTTCCAATCCAATTCGCCGTAGTGCCAGTAACGGACGTACCCTTTCTTGTCGATCAGATAAACGCTGGGCCACATGGAATTGCCCCACGCGTTCCAGTTGGACTTGTCGTTGTCGATGATGATCGGGAATTTCAGGTCGTCCTTTTCGGCCTTCTCTCGCACGCTGTCTTTGTTTTTTTCGGATGACGTTTCCGGTGTGTGAACACCAATGATTGTCAGCCCGTTCTTCGAGAAGCTCTTGTCCCAATCCCTGTACCAGGGATAATTGCGAATGCAGTTAATTCACTGGAAGGCATAAAAATGAACTGCAACCACTTGGCCTTCCAGGTTTGAAAGCTTCAGAGGCTTCGAGTTGACCCAGCTCCCAGTCTGTTTCAATTCCGGTGCTTTGAAGGCGATCCCGGTTCCCATCTTTGACGTATCGACCGATCGGCCGATCATCGACATCCAGCGGCTCCGCTGTGTTCTGGTCAAGTGAGAGAGGATCGTTGACTTCTCGTCACTGCGAATTCGAGCGGATTTCCTGCTGAGCGATCTTCGCGTCGATTCTTTCGCGGCGGCGTTCAATTGAGTCTGGATATCGGCCAGGGACTTGGCCGTTTCGTCGATCGTCTTCTGGATCTTCGATTTCTGTTCTTCGGTGACGTTGAGTTGTTTGGCGACAGTAGAACTGAGAATTGCCCTGGGTCCTTGAATCTGGAGCACAATTTGTTTCAGCCGCAGTTGCGCTGATGGTGACAGAATGCCGGCAAGTCCTGCCTCTGCCTGCGTGACCAGTTGCAACACCACGCGGGTTCCGTCTTCGAACGACTTATTGCGAGTCGACCAAAGCGGTCCGTCGATTTTGTCGGTGACCTTACGGATCGAGTCGATCTGTGTATCGCTCAGCCGTAGTTCGCGGTGAAGATCGTCATCGCGAATTACGAAAAGGTAAGTGCTGGCAATGGCAGAATCCTGCCGGTTGGCTTTCTGTTTCTCCTGTTTGTCTTCCTGCGCTGGCGAGATGGAAACAGCAGCCAGACAGACGATCACGGCGAGCGCGAACACGATGCGTGCCGACATGACGGAATGTGATGCGTGTTTCATGCGATCAAAACCTGCGTCGGAAGATGACTGGAGCATCGAAAGGAAGAGAGTGCGTGCCACAGCCGACGACTGCCGACAGAGAACGTGTTCCAGAGGACTTAAGCCCTCGCCATCTTACATCCCCCCGAACGATTCAAACAACAGCAGGTTCCGGTTTCGACTGGATAACTGGATGCAAAGCGGAGTCCGCCGAGGGCATTCCTGGTGCTTCCAATCGATTGAGTTCCCAAAAGCAATCCCAATGATTCGACAAGGACTGCCTTGCAAGAACAGGACGATTATTGATGATAAAATGTTCCAGGGAGTTCCGCCGCGATACGCCCCAGTCCCCCTTTCGTTGACTTTGGCATTAACCAGCAGAGACAACCATGCAAAAACTCGCCGTGTTGTTGTGTGTTGCGGGCGTTTACATCGCTGTGTTCTTGTTGGGCGACAATGTGCCACGTACAAAATCGGCGGCGTTGGTTGATGCGCGGGCCGTGCCAACGGATGCGGTGCTGCAGGAGATGCACGATCTGCGAGCGGAACTGACGCGACTGAAATTGAAGCTCCGCTACTACGAGTCGGTCACCGAGCGCGAACCGACACATCGAATTGAACATCAAGCGGAGCAGGGCAAACTGAACGAGCAAATTGTTGCAATTCACATCCGGTTAGAAACGATTCGCGAAACCGAATTGCCGGGATTTGAACGTGTTACTGCCTATGCGGCTCTCGACTGTTCGGAAGAAGAGTCGTACGCAGTCGTCTTATATCCCTCAGCGGCTGCACGGATCGAGAAGGATGAGTTACTGCTGTTCCATGCGGGTGACATCTACCGCACGTCCGGCGAATTCACACCACTGAAAACGACCGGTGTCGGCTTTTTCTTTCGGCCCGATCGTGAAATTGCAGCGAACAAGAAATTTCGTGTGTTCTGTATTCAGGATGCCTCCGAAGAGATCGAAAACGTAAAGAGCGGCTTCATGCCCGACTCCGACCGCGCACGTAAACCCCATCGCGCGTACGAAACGGAAGTGACGATTTCCAATCGCGGCTGACCGAATTCATTCTTCCGACGTTGGTCAATACCGCTTGACGAAAAATCTCAGATGTCTACGTCGCCAAATCTGAGACGGACATGCAGGCGCGACTCCTCGACATGCGCGTCAAGAATGGCGACTTGTAGAGGTTGTTAGAAGCGTGGTGGGAAAATGAGTTCGTTTCCGGATGCGGTGGGACCGACGATTTCCTTGCGCTTCGGTGTCCGCGATTGGGGAATCGGCGTGGCGGGGCCGGGAGCGTCGTCAATCGAATTGAAGTGCCGGGGCAGTTTCGACGGCAGTGGCGGGATTTGCATGTCCGGCGTCATGGGGTTGTCGGCGGGCGACTCGCTGGGAGCGGGAATCGATGGTTGTTGGTTTGACAGAATGCGTTGGCTGGGCGCAAATGCGGATGCCCGGTAGATGCCGCCGTTGTGTCGCTGTGCGACCGTGTCGAGATTGTACATCCAGCGATAACGCTCGACGCGCGGCGCGTGGTACGGAAGATGGTCGGTCTCTTCGATGAACATCGCCGGTGTACCCAGCGTGTTGTAGTCGGCCCAAAGGCGACAGGTTCTCAGCGGGCTGCGGTAGACGCAGCCGGAGCCGCAAAGGAGTACGGCGAAGCCGATGAGCAATAGAGATTGTGAACGGTTGATTGTCATGGTTCACGATTCAAATGACAAATGGCTTCTCTGAAGGGACCGCAGCATCGCTTTTTGATTGATCGACGTGTAGATGGCATGGGCTTGACGCGTGACGATTGGAATTGGTCGGCAGTGACAACTGGCCGTAACAAGTGGCGACGGCGGGCATCAGACTTTGCGCAGTTTGCGCGACCGGACACGAGACCGTCCAACGATTCCTACGACACGTCATCAACCAACGGTTGCCGGTTCCAGCAATTGTCGCGCTTGGGCGGCGGATGTATCGACTGCCAGATTCAATTCGACGCTCCATTTGCCATCGGCGGGGGCCATGAATTCCCAGTGCGGCATAACCATGCAGCTTTGATGAACGAGTTCAAAGCCGCCTTCCGATTGGCTGATGGTTTGAATGGGAAAGGTCCAGAAGCCGGCCGGCTGCGACGATTCGACGGCAACATCGACACCCAGCCATTCGTCAACCAGTCCAATTCGCGTGGTCTCTGCGAGCGATTGTACCGCTTCGAGGCGGCCCAGTTGCCGACCGTCGGCATCGTAGTAATAACGGTCGTCGTTATTCGCAGCCATGCCCGCGAAGTTGAATTCCACGCCGAAATGCAATGGCACGTTGGCTGGCAGATTGCTCAACTGGTATGTGACCTTGAGGTGACAGCCGCGACTGGAATCGAGCCGCACCGACTTTTCCACGCACAGTTGTTGGTACGGACCGACGCGGCCTTCGCGCGTCATCGAGGCTTCGACCCATTCGTCCGATCGCCTCAGGCGGGACTCGTAAACGCCGGTGACAAAGTCGCCCACTTCTCCGCCGCCCGCCTGAAATGCTTCGAGACTCAGTCCGGGCTGCAGGAAGTGATCGACCAGCGCTTTGCGGGGCCAGTTATCGTAGGCGAGTTTTTTGTCGAGGTCGGGCTGCTTGAAACGGACCATGTCGTGAATGCTGGCCACGTTGTTTTCGTCGTCGCCGTTGCCGTCGCGTTGGCGTTGTCCTGCTTCGATGACTTTCTGGTGATACGGTTCGGGCCGGCGGTTGAGCGTTGCCAGCAGGTTATGCTTTGTGCTGCGAATGTCCAATTCATAAAGATGCCCGCCGCGCGACGGCGCGAGATACGCCACCAGCCGTTCGCCAGCAATGCGGATTTCCTTGCGGGCATCGAGGTTGAAATCGGCGGCATCGATTTGCGTCCAGCGATCGGTGCGCTCCGCTGCGGCTTCCAATGCGGTGTCGGCCGCAATCAAATGACGGTAAATAGCGTCGCGCAAATGCGGTAAGTAAAGCCCGCCGAACGCGCCGTGCCAATACGTGCAGTTGCATTGGCCGCGGTACAATTCCAGTTTCGCCCGCTGTAACGCTTCGAGTTGATCGGGGCTGTTTTCGGCTTGCAGCATCTCATCGATCCGCCCACTCAATTCGAGCATGCGGACATACATTTCATTGGCCTCGGGGTACTTCACACGGAAGTTACGCCAGAAGCCCCCTTTAATGAAATCCAACGCCCCCCGCCATTCGGGACTCTCTTCGAGCCGATGTGTCAGTTCGAGGTACCGCGATTGCCGTTCGGTGGGTAGCGCCCACTCGGTCATCTCGCGGTAGCTGCAATCGGGTAGATAGCAGGTACCCAACGGCGAGACGTTATCGACTGCATTGGCCAAGGTGACAACTTGCAGCCAATCGCGATTGTCGCACAGCGTTTGGAGAAAACGGCGGAGCCAGCCCTCTTCGTAAACGTGTTTCTTCGTGCCGGGCCAGGTGCCGAATTTTTCGCCGTCATCACCGAAGGTCACAATCGTACCCGGTGCCTTTTCGGCGATGCTGCATAGATAATCGATGGTGGCCTGCGGTTCCTGGAAGGGGATGGTGTACCGCAGGCGTTCGCTGCCGGGAAAGATTTTGAGCAGCTGTCCTTCATCTTCGCACAAATAGTAGCCGTGCAATTGATCTTCGTTCAGTCCGGCATTACGGAAATGGTAGTCGTCCAGTACGGTGTACTCGATTCCCGCCTCGGCAACGTCGGCTGCAAACGAAGGTTCCCAGACGCGCTCGGGAACCCACATTCCGCGAACGGGGCCGCCGAACAGGCCGTCGAGGTACTTGCCATACGCGGTGATTTGGCCGATGCGATCGCGGCGAGGGATGCCGGCGAGAATTGGCTCGTAGAACGGTCCGCCGACGATCTCGATCTGCCCGCGTTCAATCAGCGATCGCAGTCGATCGATATATTCCGGATGCGCATCGACGATCCATTCCAACAAGCTACCCGATGTGTGCAGCGAGATGGCAACCTCGGGAAACTCGTCGAGGACGTCGAGAAACGGTGCGTAGCTGTCCTGGTACGCCGCCTCAAACACCCCGTCGAAATTTCCGACGGGCTGATGATTATGCAGGACCAAAGCGAGCCTGATGCCCACGGTCATGGAAAGAGTCCTTTCTCTCCGGGGAGGAAACGGTTAGCCGCTATGGTGGTTGAGTGTCGATCGAGGGTGATCATTTTACCGGCGACCACATGTTTGTTTTTCCCGAACTGATATTCAATTGCTACGAAGCCGCAGCGGATATTTTCGACGGCTGTTCGATGTCCACTTCAATATCACGCAGGAACTCAGCCGCTTCTTCGGGCATAACCGGGTTGATGTAGAATCCACTGCCCCACTCAAAGCCAGCGACACGCGTCAGTCGGGGAAAAATTTCAATGTGCCAACGATAATGCGGAAGATCTGTTGAGTCGAAGGGAGCAGAATGAAGCACATAGTTGTACGGCGGGTCATCGAGTGCCGTCCTCAGCTTGCACAGAACTGTCTTCATCACCATGCCCAGTTCTTCAATCCCCTGCCGCGGTATGTTTTCGTAATGGCTGGAATGTTGTTTGGGCACAATCCAGGTTTCGAAAGGAAAGCGACTGGCGAAGGGGCAGAATACCACAAAGCCGGGTGTATCCAGCACGATGCGGCTGCCGTTGGCAAGTTCCTGCTGAATCATGTCGTCGTAAATGCAACGACCCCGAAAATTGTAAAACTCCAGCGAACCGGCCATCTCTTCCCAAACGGTAATGGGAACCACCGAAGAGACGATTAGCTGTGAATGACTGTGCTCCAGCGAAGCGCCGGCGGCGGCGCCTTTGTTTTTGAAGATGAGTCCGTGCACCAATCGCGGATCTCGCTTGAGATCGACCAGCCGGTCTCGGTAAGCCCAGAGGACTTCGCGAATGTTATCGACGCTGAGTTCGGCCATGTTCGTTTCACGGTGTGGGCATTCGATAACCACCTCGTGCGCACCGACGCCGTTCATCAGGTCGTACATACCGTCGCCGCGTTTGTCGATGTTGCCTTCGATCTGAAGCGCCGGAAATTTATTCGGAACGACGCGCACGCGCCACCCCGGACCATTCGGTTCGGTTCCTGGCTCGCGGTAAGCCAGGATTTCCGGGGGTGTCGATTCTTCGTTCCCCTCCATGAACGGATCGAACCGGTCGGTACTCGTTTTGAATTCGTGGGTGAAATCTTCCGGCCGCTTGGCGCGATCGGGGGCGATTATCACCCAGCGGCCTACGATGGGGTCCTTACGCAACTCCGGCATGCTGTTCTGTCCTGGCTGTCAAGGAATCGGCGTGATTGCCGATTCGCTGTCTTCATTGTCATGATCCCGCCGGACGCTGCCGGCGGGCTTTGTTATCGTCCATTTTCGAATGTCAGAATGTCGTCATTCAGCATTCATCATTCAGCGTTCTATCATGCCTGCCACATCATTAGCTCGAAATCGGGCGAGGGAACCGACAGTTCGAGATTTCCCTCCTGCGGTGCACGATCGATGCTTTGCTCGTCGGCGATTGCCTCGACGTGCATTTGAATCGGGTCGTCTGTGCCGACGCGCAAGTCGGAGAAACCGACACTCACTTCGAGAATCGAATCGCAAGCCGCCTCAACCTCCGCTTTGGCAACCGCGCGGCCTTTTCGGTACAGCTTTCCACTGACCTGACGCTTCCGGAACCCGGTGAGTCGGATTTCAGTGGCTGCCGGTTCGAGAAATCGCACGCGAACTTCGTCCAGTTGATCCAGATCGTCGGTTGCGTCTCCGAGCGTATCGATGCGAATCAACAATCGTTCGACGTCGAACCCAAAATAGATTTCGCGTAACAGTTGGTCGGTAACGATCGTCATCGTTCCTCGCTCGTTGCCGCTCTCGTAGTGGCCGGCACAAATCCACTCGAAGTAACTGTGTCGTCCATCGACTTTCACCGGCAGGAAACCTGTCGGTTGTGAATGAATGGCACGCTGCACGGCACTGGTAATTGGTTGGTTCAACGCCGAGGGACACGCTGCATCTAACAAGGTATAAACATTCTGCAAATGCTTGCGAAACAGTTGGTCGAACAGCGCGTCTTGCGCCGACGAGTGATCGTCGCCGAACCACCAGAACCAGTCGCTTCCTTCGGCAATGAACAATTCATCCCAGGCTTTCGCGAGTACATCGGCGGCAGCTTTTCCGTCCGCTTCCGTCTGTTTCAGAAACTCGCGGGTCTGATGCAGCAGATCCCACGCAGAATTGTCTTCGTGGTGTCCGATCCAGATCGCAAAGTTATGCGAGATCCAACTGCCCGCGAACAGATGACTGATGCGGTCAGTCGCTGGATGTTCCTGCAGATAGTCGATAATGCGCGCCGGCTGGATCGATTTGTGATCGGCACAACGGCGATAAAGGTTTCGCAGAAAATCGACGCCGCCGTCTGCAAAGTATTCCCAACAATTCTCGCCGTCGAGGATGATCGGCACCAGCGCGGGGCGGCCGGCATTGTTCGGCTCGACTGCACGGGCAATCCCTTCGACACGCCCCAGCAAATCGTTGACCGCATGTTCGGCCGAGCTGCGCTGGTAGTGAAAACCAATGAGATCGCTGAGCGCGTGGTCGCGGAAGACGATTTGCAGCCGATCTTCGCCATCGGAAATCTGCCACGGTCGGAACAGCATTTCCGGATGACGCATGTGGCCGTTCCCGTCGCGGGAAATCCAGCCGTTGGTCGATTCCGCCAGAATTTCCTCATCAGTCGCGATCCACTCAATCCCGGCATCGGCAATCGCCGCAATGATCTCATGCGAAACAGATCCTTCCGACGGCCACATTCCTCGTGGGGCGGACCCAAACTGTTCCTTATGAAAGGCGACGGCCCGCTGGATATGCAGGACGGCATCGTCGCGGTACGAGTCGAGATTCTTCGGAAGCGGACACTGCGGCATCGCCTGTCGCGCGCTGCGTTTGTCCCATAATAATGGCAGAATGGGATGGAAGAACGGCGTGGTGGTTAATTCCACCTGCCCGCCTTCCGAGAGTTCACGATGCAGCGGAATGACCTGCCGGACGATGTCGAGTTGTTTGTCGAGCAGCCAGCTTTTTTCGTCTTCACTCCAGTTGCGACCCTTCTCGCGAAACGCCTTCAGTTCGCTGTCTTGCTCGAAGGCAATTTCGTGCATCCACGTCAGGTTGCTCCAGATTTGCAGATCGCGAATGTCGCGAGTGGAGAATCTCGGAGCCGCCTTATCGACCGCATCGACACCCAGCCCGCGTTTCAAATACAGTTCGTAATAGCGGGAGTGGGGGCGAATCATGTTATCGACACTCGCCATGAAAAAATGGTCGAGCAGATAATGCATGTCGGTTTCCGACAGACTGTCGGCCGCCATTCGCGACACATCGAGATGCCGATCGCTGCCATCGTGTTTCGTGTAGCGATCGAGTTGCACCAGCAGGCTGGGAACCAGGTTGATCGTACAACGGAACTCGGGCACTTCCTTAATGTGCATCGCCATCCCGTAGTAATCCTTGGTGCCGTGCAGGCGAACCCACGGCATCAGCGTCTGACCGGAGACGTCGTCGGGATAATACGGCTGATGTTGATGCCAGAAGAAGGCGAGTGATACGGGTTGCATAGGGCGTTCGCGTCCGGATGGAGTTTTAGAACTCTGTTGAATCGTGTGCGTTGTGCCTTGTTCCCAAGCCGAAACTTGGGAACAAGTTATATTTCGCTCGCACGGTGGTAAGCCGTCAAATATTCCGAAGCGCTGCGTTTCCAGGACCAGTCTTGCTGCATTCCGGCTTGTACGAGTTTCATCCACTCGTCGTGGTCGGAATAGCTGCGAACCGCACGCTGCATTTGATCGAGCAGCGCGTCGCTTTCGTAGTTGTCAAAGCAGAAACCGGTCGCGGTTCCTGCCTCCAGATTTTCGCCGCTGGCATCGATGACCGAATCGGCCAGCCCTCCCACACGGCGAACGATCGGCACCGTGCCGTACATCTGGCTATACATCTGGTTTAAGCCGCATGGTTCGTAGCGGCTCGGCATCAGAAAAATGTCGGCACCCGCCTCAATTCGGCGCGCCAGCGCATCGTCGAATCCAATTGTCGTTGCAATTTTCTCGGGGTGCCTTCGGGCCGCATCGCTTAAGAAGTCTTCATAGCGCGCATCTCCCGTACCCAGAAACGTCATCTGCATATCGAGTCCGATGACTCGATCGACGCAATCGACGGTGAGATCGAGACCCTTCTGATCGGTCAGCCGCGAGATCATTCCGAACAGTGGAACGTCGGCGCGGACGGGCAGGCCTTGCTGTTCCTGCAGGTTGCTTTTGCAAGCCCCCTTTGCACGTTTCAGGGCGTTGAACTCGCCGCTTCGCGGTGGCGCGTAATTCTCGGCGAGCGCCCGATCAGTTTCCGGGTTCCAGACGTCGGTATCGACGCCGTTCAGAATGCCGACGAGACGGTCGCCCTTTTCCTGCAACACGCCGTGCAGACCGCAACCAAATTCTTCGGTCTGAATTTCCTGCGAATAAGTCGGACTGACCGTCGTTGCAATATCGCAGAAGACGATGCCCGTTTTCAGCAGATTGATGTCGCCGTAGTATTCCATTTCCCTGGTGTTGAAGTGCTTCCAGTCGATGCCGGTCAAGGCCATGTCCCAATGCCAGAACTGCCCCTGAAAGGCCATGTTGTGGATGGTGAAGATGGAAGCCGTTTTCTCGAAGCCGGCGACCTGTCCATACTCCAATTTCAACAGAGCAGGAATCAGCCCCGTCTGCCAATCGTTCGCGTGAACAATGTCGGGCCGGATGTCCAGCCGTTGCGCTGCTGCGAGAACGGCGCGGCTGAAGAATACAAACCGTTCGCAATTGTCGGAAAAGTCCTCGCCGTTCTCCTGATACAGCCCGGGCCGGTCGAAATAATCGGGCTGATCGATCAATAGCACGTTGACGTCGCTGTCGGCGAGTGACGACTTCAGGATTTTGCCGACAACGCGTTTCGGGCCAACCTGTATTTCGAGCGTTTCTCCCGTCGGCTCGATGTCGGCGTCCAAACCGCTTTGCTTCTGAATCGACTGGGGATAATGGGGGAGAACCAGCCAGACTTCATGGCCGGCTCGCGCCAACGATTTCGATAAGGCTGTGGCAACATCCGCCAGACCGCCCGTTTTTGCAAACGGGACCGCCTCCGAACTCGCCATGACGATTCTCATCCGTGCCGCCCTTTCGCCACTCGTTGGCGAACCCCATTCGGTATCACCACAAGCCGACTGCTGCCCACTGCCCACCGTTTGCTGTCAAACGGGGCAATCTGCATCCGTGCCGATAAAGTTATCCTATACCTTCCGCTTTGCCAATACGTCACAATCGGAATTATCGGCATCCTCGGTTACCGGCTCCAGTCGGGGGCGGGGAAGTTCCGGCGGTTCGGAGGAAGATTCCGCAATCGATGGGCCAAGTCGCGTGTTCGCTGAGCGCCAATCACCTGCGATGCAACGCATCGCAGCAACAAATGCGGCCCCTTTCAGCGAACGATCACACGATCACCATCAATCGTTAGCCGCCCGGCGGCAAACAGCCGAATCGCCTCGGGGTATGCCTCGCACTCGGCACCAAACACGCGGGCCGCCAACTCGTCGGCCGTGTCGCCTGCTTCCACCGGAACGGTTTGCTGCAGAATGATCGGCCCGTGATCGTACTGATTGTCGGCGAAATGAATCGTGCAGCCGCTGACTTTCACGCCGCGGGCAATCGCCTCGTCGTGGACCCGATGTCCATACATGCCCTTGCCGCAAAACGCGGGAATCAACGCCGGGTGAATATTCATCACCCGGCAATCAAAGTCGGCGGGGATTTCGAGCAGCGAGAGAAAGCCGGCAAACGTCACCAGATCGACCTTTGCCTCGCGCAGCACCTCGAACACCCGTGCGCTGAACTCCGCGACCGTTGCGAACGAACGGCGGGGAACAACTTCGCAGTGCAGTCCGGCTTCTTGTGCCCGCGCGATTCCTGCGCAGTCGGATCGGCTGGCAATTACGACGGCAACTTCTGCGTTCAACGTTCCATTGGCAATCTGCTCGACGAAGTTCACCAACGTCGTGCCACCACCGGAGATGAGGGCACCCAGCCGAATCGGCCGGTCGAACGGTTCACCAACGGGGCAGATGACTGACATGTGACCGTTATTAATGAATTCGTACTCGAAACGGTAGGGGTACAGAGGTCAAAGATCAGGAGTCAGTTGCATTGATTGCATTTCTGATCGCCGACATCTGATCTCCGGCATCTGATTCTCTGTCACGCGGTTGAAGTTCTGCCATCGTCTGCCGAACTTTCTTCCTCTGGATCACGATTGCCGTGATCTCGAAAGTCTGTTTCTTCGACGGTTTCAATCTGATCGAACGACGGCTCGCGCGTTCCTGCCGACCCTTCGATCTGTTTGAGGTCGTGTATTGTGACCGTCTGTTGCCCCGTTGACAATTGACGTTGAAACTGCCGGTCTTCGCGTTTGATTCTCCACAACACGTAGATCATGCCGACGACGAGGGCAGCGATGAATGGAAGCACGTAGATGGCCGACAGCAGCTTTCTCTCGGCCGGTTTCGGTTGCCATTCAACCTGCTGCGCCAGCAACATGGGAACAAACCGTTCGGTGTCCTGTGCCTCGTAGACGTACATTTTGAAGAAATATCCGGTGACCGAAACCGACTCGTCCAGTCGTTCGCCCTCCTCGCGTGTCTTGTCCAACAGCCCGGGCGGCAAGGACGTGCAAATGGCGACGGTGGGGTGTGCCTGAGAGTCTTCGGTGTAGAACCAGATTTCATAAAGCGTTCCCAGGTCGTAGCGAATCTTGTCATCGACGGGCGACTTGGTGATTTGCCGCACTCGCCCCCGCAAGGTCATCAGTTGACCGTTGTAGGCAACGTGATCGTTGATGACGACATCGGCGTACGTTGGAAACAGAGTGGGTTTTTCGCGGTACCGGAGGTACATGGCCAACTTGCGTCGCTTCTTCCGATCGGCATCATCCAACTGTCGTTGATATTCCGCCTTCTCTTCAGGATGACTTTCGAGATGCCGTTTCGCGCGAGCGGTTCGCCGTTCGTGCTCGCCTTCCGCCTCGATTCGATAGCGTTCGATTCGCGCTCGCAGGTTTTTCTTTGCCTGCTGCTTCTGTTCGCCGTAATCGCCGTCGCGGGCATGCTGCAAAATTCGGTAGTACAAATCGCGTTCGGCGTTGATCCATTTTCGTTTCTTGTGGCGTACAATGCCGTCCCACAGCGCGGGATTAATCACCACCTGCCCCGTTTGAATCTTCGGCTGGAATTCCACACGCTCGGCGACAATCAACGGGGCATACGCGGGGCGGCCGGTTTGTTTGTCGTCGTACTCAACCAGCTTCAGGAACCGTCCGACAACCGAAACGTCGTCGATGACGCCGCCTGAAGTGGGCCAGTTGTCCGGCAAATTGAGAAAGCAGACTTCCACCGGACTGGAATCGCCCTCCTCAACATACAGCCGCAGTCGGCGGTAACGGGTGATGTTGTCGTCGTTCGGCAGCGCGGGCATTTCGCCGGCGAGGCGGGTGTAGCCGCGAATTTCGATTAGTTGGCCGCGATAGAAGTCGGTCGCGCGCAACAAGTCTTCGACGAGGAATTCCGAATCGGAACGGTTGGCGAACTCCGCCATCTTCTGGCGACGGTCGCCCACCAACTTTCGTGCAGCCGATTTTCGTTCGGCCAACGGAATCGAGCGGCTTTCACCCAGAAGACGAAAGATCAACTTTTCTTCTTCGTCGGTGTTCCCCCGTGTCCGATCTTCGACAACGTCGAACAGCGATACGGCCGGTTCGTTCTTCGGTTCGGCACCGTTGTTGCCAGCGGCTTGCTGGGCCACGCCGGTCGAAGTGACCAGCAGCAGCGCAATCGCCCCGATGAATTTCACTTGGATAAATCGTAATCGCAACATATCAAGACTCGAATGACGCACCGCAAAGCCCACGGGCTGCAGCCCGTGGAATCAAAAGATTGGACACATCTCCCTCCCTTATTCTTCCGCCAATTGGCCGCCGTGTCGAGGGAATCTCCGGTGGAATGGACAAACAGCGTCGAATCCGGACCGACAAGCGAGATTCACCGCAGTCCGCCGACTTGCAGCTGTTGATTCCTCATACGAATCGCCGGTTTTCCCCACGTTGACAGAATAGGCCGTTTCCCTATAATTCCCCCGTTACCGAATAGATAACCCGGGTCGGCCGTGCGGCAGTCTTTTGCCACCGGTTCGTTTACTCAGATCGTTGCAATCGCTGTCAGCAGAGGGGAAGTGCCATTATGGCTGAGAATGTCATGGAGTTTACCGACGACAATTTCGAGGGAGAGGTCATCAAGGCCGATCAGCCGGTCCTCGTCGATTTCTGGGCACCGTGGTGCGGTCCCTGTAAAATGCTGACGCCGGTCATTGAAGAATTGGCAGCCGATTACGACGGCCGCGTTCGCGTCGGCAAGGTGAACACCGATGAGAATCCGCAGACCGCCAGCGGACACAGCATTAGCGCGATCCCAACTGTGATGTTGTTCAAGGGCGGCGAAGTCGTTGATCGATTTGTCGGTGTGACGCCCAAAGATAAGTTTGCAGCCTCGCTGGACAGTCACCTTTCTTGACGCCAGAGATCAGAGGTCAGGAATCAGAGGTCAGTATAAGTATGGATTCGACTGATCTCTGACTTCTTTCTCCATTTCGGCGTCCGGTATTCAAGGCTTGTGCATCGGCCGCGCCACTACCATCTGTCTGCTCGCCCTGGGAAAGGAATCCCGTCATGAGCGAGACGAATCAAACTCCCGGTTCAAAACAGCGTCAAACCAAGGCGGCTGGCGATCAAATTCCGGCTGGTCCCGGAGTCCCGCTCGGTTCGTCTCTCGGCGGCGATCACCGTCTCGACGAGCCGCATGGTCCCGCTGCGCCGGAAAACCCCGTTGCGCCGAAAGACAATGCGGAACAACCGGTCGCCCCAAAACAGTCGGCGACTGAACCTACACCGCCGCCACCCGATGCTCAACCGCTGGGAACGCCGAGCGTTTCGCGGCAGCAGCGCGAACTGCTGCTGCAGGCTAGCCAAATTGCCGAGCAACTGCAGGACCAGTCCCGCGATAACGACCGCCGCGAAAATAATCTCAACGAGCAATTGGCCGCCCTCGACCAGGAACGCCGCAGTCTCCGCCTGCGCGTGCAGGAATTCGAAGACCAGATGCTCGATCGTGAGGAAGCAATCGGTGCGCAACAGGCCGAATTCGCTCACAAGTTTGCCACCTGCGAAAAGCTGGTTGGCGAGTTAGAACAGCAGCAGGTCGAAATGGCGACCGCCCGCGCGACGCTCGATGCCGAACGCGCGCAACTTCGCGAAGAGTTGGGGCGGGATCTGGAAGTCGAACGGGCCGTACTCCGGCAGGCACAGGCGACCATCGAAGCCGAACGCGAGCAGCAACGACAAGAGCTGCAACAGCACCGCGACGAATGCGATGTGGCACTGCAGCGCGATCGCGACGAACTGGAAGGGCATCGCAGCAAGCTTCACGAAAGTGTCCATGCCGAACTCACGAACGAACGGACCGAGTTCGAGAAGGAACGAACCGAGTGGAGCGAACAGCGCGACCGGGAAATGGCCGAACTCGCCCACGAACGCGACATCAACGATGAAGCCCTCACCCGCGCACAGGAAGAGTTGCTATACGCCAAGCGCGCACAGGAAGTCGAAATCGAACGTCGTACCACAGAACTGGAGGCAAGTCTCGAAGAGATTCGTGAAGAATTCGATGACCAACAGGCACAGAAACAGGCCGATTGGGATTCCCGTCATGAAGCCGAAAAGGCAGGTATCGAAAGTGAACGCGAGCTGACAGCGCAAGCTGTCCACCGTTCTGAAGACGAATTGCGACAACTGCGCGAGAATCAACAGCAACAACTCCAGGCAGAAAACGAGGAGTTTCAGCGCGACTGCGAAATCCGACGGCAGCAGCTCAAGCAAGAGCGGACCGTCCTGGAAAACCGCATGCAGTTCCAGCAGGATCACCTGCACAAAATAGGCCAGCAACTCGAAGAAACGCAGCGCGAGTGGCAAATTGATAAGCAACGGGTACAGACCGAACTCGCACAGCAGATTGAACTGCAACGTCTGCGGGCGAACCAGCTCGATCACTACCGGCTCATCCTCGACGAACGCGAGCAGTCGTTCGGCCGTGAACAACAACTGCTTGCGCAGTGGCGAAATACGAGCGACGCCGACATTCGCCGGGAGAAGGCGCGTCTTCGACAAGAACAAGACGTGTGGGAGCAGGAACGACGAGCGCAACAAGCGGAAGTCCAGCGACAACAGGATCTGCTGACGTTGCACGCCGAAAACCTCGAAGCACGCCGCGATCGGCTCGACCATTTGCGAACGGAGCTGGAAGAAACGCACCGTCGCACGCTGGAAATGCGAATGTCGATCGAAGAGGCATGGGCACAGTTCTCGCAGACGGCCGGCGACGACGACGCACGGCAAAGGGTCGATGTGGCAACCGCCGCGCTGCAGGAACACTACGATCAACTCAGTAAGACGGTCACCGCCCAGCAACAGGAACTGTTCGACGCGCAGACTTCGTTTCAAAAACAACGAGACGAATTCCGCGGAGAGCGCCACCAACTTACCGAGTGGATTGCCGAACGGGAGAGTGCGTTCAGAAACTGGGAACAACAGTTGCGGCAGGAAGCCGACAAGCTCGACGCGTTGTCGTCCGATTGGCGAACGGCCCGAGATGGTTGGCAACAGGAGAAGGTCGCCGCCGAGGGAGTCATTCGCAGCCTGTTAGCTCAATTGTCGGAGGTCAACGCCGTCGCAGACGAACACGATGCCGCGCTGCTCCATCCCGGAGCCGATTTCCCTGTCGATATCGAGTCTCCACCGTCGGCCTCAGCCGACGACGAAGAGGACGATTCTCCAAGTGTCGATCTCGATAATCGACCGATCTGAGCGGCTTCTAGTGACCAATGGCACTTGCATAAGACCTTGAATGAGAATGAGCCGCAGGGCGATAGCCCGCGGTTGCCGAACTCTATCGAGAACCGGCTGCTAGCGCGTCGCCGCTCATGACGTCAACCAAACCAATCTAGGTGGAATTGGCTTTTTTGTGACGGCATTTGTGCGGTTGGAATGCCCCTCAGCAATCGAAACCCGATAAATCGGGTCACTACAAGCCGTCAGACGACGCTCACTCACGCGGCGACGCCGTTCACCGTCGTCTGGTATAATTCGAGCTGTCGATCCGCTTCGATTCAACTGCCACTTCGCGCCCAGTGACTTCACGACTCATGCCAACACCGTTCCAACAATTCGCCGAGACGATCGAACGGATGCGAAACTCCGTCGAGGAGTTGGAGAGTGCGTGCGGGCTGCTGCAAATCGACCCGCTGGAGCAGCGCGAATGGTATGAGTTGTTACGGCAGAAACTGCTGCCACAATTGCGCGACGACGCGTTTCTGGTGGTGGCGGTCGTCGGCGGCACGAACATCGGCAAGAGTGTGATTTTCAATCACATCGCAGGATATCAATCGAGTGCTACCAGCCCGTTGGCGTCGGGGACAAAACATCCGGTCTGCTTGGTACCGCCCGGTTTTAACGAACAACATGATCTCGCCGCCATCTTTGATGGATTTGAACTTAGCGAGTGGACGGCTGCCGATGCGGCACTCGAAGAATCGCCCGAGCACCAGCTCTTCTGGCAAACGAGCAATCAGATGCCCGCAAACCTGCTGGTACTCGACACGCCCGACATCGACAGCGACGCGCAAATCAACTGGCAACGTGCCGACAACATTCGCCGCTGCGCCGATGTCTTGATCGCCGTGCTGACCCAACAGAAATACAACGACGCGGCGGTGAAGAAATTCTTTCGGCAATCGGCCGCCGAAGATAAAGCCGTCATCATCATCTTTAATCAATGTCAGTTGCCGGACGATGATGAATACTGGCCGCTGTGGCTCGATACATTCTGTCGCGAGACCGGCATCGATCCCGAGTGTGTTTACGTCGCGCCGAATGATCGTGTTGCTGCCGAGGATAACCGACTGTCGTTTTTCGAACGGAATTGGCGGGTGGATAACCGGGCAAATGCCGACAACGCCGCCGATCCTGCGAATGACGACGTCAGCTGCAATCTCTCCGAAGACCTGTCGCGACTGAAGTTTGCCGATATAAAAGTTCGTTCGTTGCGGGGCGCGTTGAAACAACTTCTCGATACCGAGGCGGGCGTCCCGGGTTACCTCGAAGAAATTCAGCAGCGCAGCGGCGATTTTCAGGCGGCCGCCGAGCGGTTGTCATCGGACAGTGTTGTCAAGATTCGCGACTGGCCGACCATCCCAAACGGTCTGTTGGTCGCCGAAATCCGCACGTGGTGGCGTTCGCAACGTGAGGGATGGGCGCGGCGCGTTCATGGGTTTTACGACGTCGTCGGGCAGGGGGTGACCTGGCCGATCCGCTTCGCACGCAGCAAACTTTCGACCGATCGCCAGCCTCCTTTCGATTTGTATCGTAAACAGGAATGGTCGGCCGCGCTCAATGCGGTCGAGGAAATCGTCGATCGGCTGACCTGGATGAGCGAATCGGGCAGTCAACTGTTGCAGCCGCGACTCGAAAAGTTGCTCGAAGGGAAGTCGCGTGCCGACCTGCTCGAACGTCTCCGCGGCGAGCACCAATCTGTCGCACTCGATGCCGAACTGACGACCGTCGTGGCTGCCGAGATGGAGACGTTTCAACGAGACAGCCCCGAGTTGTACAACTTCTATCGGCAGTTAAACAACGTCTCGGCTGCCGCCCGGCCTGTGGCCAGCGTGGTGATGTTTACGTTGGGTTGGGGACCGGCCGGACATGCGGTCGCGCCGTTTGTCGCCGACGCGGCCACACATGCCGTCGCACACGTTGTCGCCGACTTCGCCGGCGGTGCGGTTGCGGCGGTTGCCGGCGAACAGGCCCTCACCGGAGCCGCCGGACGTGGAGCCGGAATGCTGCAGGCCAGATTTCACAAGCTGCAAGCCGCATATACCGCACGTCGCGCCGGCTGGCTGATGGGACGATTGAAAGAACTGTTGCTAGGGACGCTGCCCGAAGAATTGCAGGCCGCCGCCACGCTAACCGAACTGCGCGAGTTTCAGGAAGTGCAGAGCACGCTGGTCCGCCTGGAGAAACAACTCACCGCCGATGCGTAATCGATGTCGGCATCGGTTCGGACAATTGTCCTTAATTTGGCCGCCTGGCTTGCCCGGCGTGGCTATGACATCGTATTTTCGGTATACGGCGGGCAAGCCCGCCGGCTAAATTGGATTACGTCAGCGCGTTTTTCGTGTCAATCTGCGTCGTGGCGGACCGCCCATTGCAGCAGCAACGGCAACAGCACCAGATCGCCAATGAGTCCGCCCACCATCGCAACGCTCAACAGCAGGCCGAAGTAGACCAGCGGTATGAAGTGTGACAGCGAGAGTACCGCGAAACCAACGATCAATGCCACGTTGGCGAACACCAGCGCCCGGCCGACGCCGCGATGACAATCGCGGAGCGATTCACCCACCGTCAGCCCGTTTCGTCGCGCCCGCTGAAACGCCGAAATGTAATGAATGGTCGAATCGACGGTCAGCCCCATCGACACGCTGGCGATCATCGCCGTTGCGATGTTGATCGGCAGGCCGCTCCAACCCATCGTGCCGATGACGAGGACAATCGGAAAAAAGTTCGGCACCAGTGAAATCAAGCCGAGCTTCAGGCTTCGAAAGGCCAACGTCATCATCAATGCAATGCCCACTGCCGCCAGCGCAAAGCTGACCAACTGATCGCTGAGCAGGCTTTCGATCATAAACGCCAACAGTACGAATAACCCGGTCGCCTTCGCCTGGGGAAACGTCTCGCGTGCCAACCGTTCGGTCTCGGCAATCAGGCCGAGTTTGTCTTGTGCCGATTGCTGCTCGCGGGCGCGCAGTACGATTCGCATCCGCCCCCGCTCAGGGTGATACAGCGACGATTCAAAATCTTCCTGCATGATCTTTAGCAGCGTTAACCGCCGGGGAATGCTCAACTTCTGCGTTCCGAAAATTGGCAGCCGCACTTCCCTGGGGACGAGATCCAATCCGTCGGTCAAACTGATCACCTTCGTCAAAACTGGAGCATTTGTTCTGTCGGCGTTGAGGCCGCGCAGATCGTCGGTCAACTGTCGAACCTTGGCGAGATATTCTTCGTTGAGTTTTTTGGGGGCGGGGAAATTCACTTCCCAAGTCCCCGCGCCGCCCAACTCGGTCTCGACGAAATTCAACCCCTGTACCAGCGGACTGCTCTTGCGAAAGTTCTTGCTGAAGTCCGTTTCCACCTCAAGCCGAAACAGGCCGGCTCCGGTTAACGCCACCGAAACGAATGCAATGCTGGCCAACAGCAGCGGACGCCGTTCGACCCAGTCGATGAGTTTCAGCAGGAATCGCACCAGTCCCGCTTCGGCCGGCGCATTGAGCGGATCGGTACTCAGGCGGCCGATGAGAATTCCGCCCGGCAGAATAACAATCGCCGCCATAAACACCAACGCCGATGCCAACGCCATCATCAAGCCGAAGCTGCTCACCGGTGTAATGCTGCTGTAAAGCAACGCGGCAAAACCGATGGCCGTCGTCAGGCAGGTCCAGAAAATAGCCGGCAACAATTCGACGAACGAACGCCGCAAAGCGTCCACTCGTTTTTCGTTTCGGCGGTGTTCACGATAATGCACAGTGACGTGCGTGACCGTGGCGATACCGATGATCGTCACCATCGAATTGAGCATCGAACTGACCATGCTCAGCTTCGCGCCAGACAGCACCAGGACCGCTTCGGTCCAGAGAATTGTCGCCACCACCACCACCAACGGCAGACCCACCCATTGCAGAACCTGCACCAGGAATGTCGTCAATTGTCGACCGAACGCTCTCGCGCCGAATCGCATCGCCACGACCATATGCGCAATATGCGGACGAGCAAAGAACAACAGCAACACGCATCCTAATAGCCCCAGCGAAACGAAGAACAGCAGTCGTCCATCTTCCTGCACGTAGCGAAACATGTAGTGAATTTGCAGCGGTTCCCCCACCACGTAGGTTGGGCGGTCGTGTTCGTCGGCAACCTTCAGGATCTCCGCAAACGTCTTCCCGCGCAGTTCATCGAAACTTTCGCCCGGCTCGCTCGACAGCTGAGATTCGTTTTCCAGACGCAGCACGATCGCCGTTGTCTTTCGGTCATCGCCGAGGAGCATTCGTTCCGACATGCGGATGATTGATTTGCGTTTTGCTGCGAGGCGGAGCATGGCCGCCAGATGTTGCGTCCGTTCATCCCAGACGCCGTCGATGGCATTCAGCTGTGCCGCCAAGTCTTCAATTCGTTGGCGGCTTTCCGGCTGAAGTTCGGGACTTGTTTCCAAGCTGCCTGCTTCAAACAGGTTGTCATCGCGATAGGCGACAATGACGAACTCATCGCCGCCGAACAACGACTTGCTCTCCAGGTAATCGAGGATGTGCGGATCGTCATCGGCGTACAACGATTCGATGCTCTGATCGAACTGCAACCGACGCGCCACCGGAAACGCGGCAATCAACGCCACAATTCCCACCAGCAACAGCACAAACCGCAGGCGAATCAGCCCATCGACAAAGGCTCGCAAGAATGGTTTTCGCATTTCGGTCATCAGGTGGTTCGTCGCGGGCCGTATGATTCGGGTAGAATGGTCAGCGGCGAATGTCGAAACTCCAATGCCGAATGACGAGACAATTCTGCCACACGTTGACTCCTGCTGACAGCCCATTCGTCTCTTTTTTTGCCTTTTACTTTCTACTCCGTCAAATCACCAGCAGGACGATGACTTTGCAGCGGAACTCTCGTCGAGAAACTATGTTGATTGCCGGGCTGCTGCTGGGGGCATTCCTCTTGCGGACGGCCACCGTCGTCGTGCAGTTCGACAAGCTCGCCGTCGATCGCGATGGCTATCTTGGAATTGCCCACCGTCTTGCCGACGGACACGGCTATTCACTGCCACCAACTAAGACCGATGACTATCTGCCAACCGCCTATCGCCCGCCGTTGTATCCACTGGTGCTCACCGGTATCTATTGTCTGAGTGCGGGTGAAGTCGGCATTGCCGCGCTGCAGATACTGCTCGGCATGTTGACCGTTCTGCTGACGTATCTCGCCGGGAGGCGGCTCGGGTTGGAGCGTGCTGCGTACTTCGCGGCAGGACTTGTCGCGTGCGACCCGTTACTGTTGCAATACACGGCATTGCCGATGACCGAAACGCTTTGCACGTTCCTCGTCGCGCTGTTGCTGACGATGGTGGTTTACAGCTTGCGTCCCGCCCACGATTCCGGATCGTCGCGCGACGGCGAGTTGTCCACGGTTGGAAATCGGTCGCGATCGAGTCTCTCATTAATCGGCGGCCTTTTCGGGCTGTGTCTGCTTTGCCGACCGACGATCGCGGTGTTTGGATTGTTCGGCCTGCTGTGGTGGTTAGCAATCGGTGTGCGGAATCGATCGATTCCGCCGTTGAATCTCTGGCCGGTCGCTTTGGCTGCCGCCGTTGTTGTTGCGCCGTGGATGATCCGCAACCAGTTGGTCATCGGTCGGCCCACTCCCGCAACGACGCACGGTGGCTACACGTTATTGCTGGGCAACAATCCGGTCTTCTATCACGAAGTGATCGCCCAACCTTGGGGAACGGTTTGGGATACTGCCGCAAGAAACCGCACACAGACAACCTGGTTAGGCGGTGTGGAAGCGGAACTTCACGAAGACCTTGGCGACAGCGCGAACGACGAACCGAGCCGCGACCGTTGGATGTATCGCCGCGCTTTTCAGAACATCGCCGACGAGCCGGGCCTGTTTCTCCGCGCGTGCGGATTGCGAATCGTTCGGTTTTGGAACGTCATCCCGCTTGGCCCGGCGCGCGAAGCAATCCCACAATTGGTTGTGTGGTGCGTCGGCTTGTTGTACACATTCGAGATGCTTGCATTTCTGGTGGGAACCATCGCGCTGCTGCGAAGGCAACGGGCCGGTTGGTTACCCCTTTTCCTGGTGATCGCCGCCTTTTCTCTGGTTCACCTTTTCTTCTGGTCGAACATGCGAATGCGGGCCCCGGTCATTCCGGCCATCGCACTCATTGCGGCAGCAGGATTGTGCAGTTTGACGAGCGGCCTGAGGGAAAGGCACACCGCGGACATTTTGACGCGAGCCAATGTGACGTAACCCATTTGCGACAAGTGTGTTACAGATGTTTTCCGTGTGGGGCAGCTCTTATTGACACTTTTGCCGGGCGACACCTATAATCCCGCCACAATTCTGGTCGATCCGACGGCACTGACCCATTTCGCCGTCGGTCGGCATTCGTTCCCGCAATGGCGGCGCCTTTGCCAACGCGGGGCAAACGGATTCCCGTTCGAGAATTTGTCCGATGGACCCAAGCCTCTTTGTTCGTGGTGCCAACCACCGCTGCGCGAGGAATACGCGCCGAATTCCAACCACTCCAATTCACGGCAACGACAATCGCTGATTCCGCCATCCCGGCTATTCAGCCGATTCCATTCCCGATCGTTCCGATCGGAACATAACCCAAACTCATTCGATATTTTTCGGCCAGCCAAACCGGGAGAGCCCGTGAAGGGCCTGATGACCTACTTGCGGCATTCGACAACGTTCGCAGCAATCGCAGCGGCAACTGCCATCATTGCAGTTGCGTGCTTTGTTGGGCGGCCGACATTGCGCGGCGACACGGCTTTCGATGCGCCGACGGAACGCGATGCAGTGACGATTTCGGCCGCCATGTCACAGGAGTGGGAAGAAGGTTCCGTTCGCATTTCGCTGCTGCACGGTCAGTGCCGTATTGCACAAGGCGGCACCGTCCTGCGCGCCCGCAAGATGGTGGTGTTTCACGAAAACGACTCAAACACCTGGGACAAGCGAGACCGGCTGACGGTTTACCTGGAAGACGATGTTCGCATCGATCGGCCGGGCCAATCGGTCACCAAGCCGGTCATGGTCGTGCATCTGATCACCCGCGCCGGTTTGACTCACCAAATCCGCAGCCGGGCGAAGAGCGAACCCGCCCGTCGCGACGACCCGCTTTACCGCCGCGCAGAAAAACGCGTCGCACATGGTCGTCGAAGCGCGGTGCAACCGTCCGTCATACGACAAACGCAACTCCTGGTTCCCGGCAGCGATCCCACCGATCCCGAATTCCGATCGGTGCAGATTCAATCGCCATCGGGCAGCTTGCGGCGCGTCCGGATTTCACCCCGCAGCGCCATTCCCTACAATATTCTCAGCTTCGAATCCAAGGCGACCACGCCGCCCGAGCAGGTTCTTGTACTGACTGGCGGAATCAACATTCTGATCGATGGCGTCGGGGAGTACGGTACGGTCGATTTATCTGCCGACCGCATGGTCATCTGGCGGCAGTCGAGCGGTTCCGACGAATTCGAGCGCGAGAGTATCCAGAGTCGCGATGCCCCATTTCAGGTCTACCTGGAAGGGAATATCGTCATCCGGCAGGGTGGCGATCCCACCGCGCTGCCCAATCAATCTTCACCCGGCAATCCCGCTTCGGAAGAGGGGCTCTCCTTCATCGAACAACAGCGCAGCGGCCAACTTGGTGAAATCGTTCTGCGAGGGACGCGAGCGGTTTACGATGCCAGAGAAGATCGTGCCTTGTTGCTCAACGCCGAACTGAAGACTTTTGTCCCGCAGATTCAAGGCAACATCCGCATTCGCGCCGAACGCATTCGCCAACAGGCAAGGAACTCGTTTCATGCCCAGCGGGCGTGGGTCTCGGGCAGCCAATTCGCCAAGCCGGGCTATCGAGTGCAGTCGAGCGATCTCTTCTTCGAACCACGAATGGTGAACCCGTGGGTTGGGCCGCAAGGAAATATCGATCCGCTAACCGGGCAACCGGTCGTGACGGAAGTGCCGCGGATTACCAGCCTGAACAACACGTTTCTTGTCGGCGATGTTCCGTTGTTCTATTCGCCCTTCTTTGCGGCTCCCGCCGCTCAACCCAATGTTCCGCTTCGGCGAGCCACCGTTGGACACGACAGCATTTTCGGCGGAAAGGTCGAAACCGTCTGGAATATGTTCATGCTGCTGGGGCTGGAAGAACCGGCCGGAGTCCGCTGGGATTTGTATGCCGACTACTTCACCGAACGTGGTCCCGCGTTAGGAATGGGAACGAATTACACCGGTCAGGGACTGTTCGGCATGCCGGGCAACTATATCGGCGAAGGTTTGATCTACGGCATCCAGGACGATGGTCGAGACGTGCTGGGTACCGGTCGCAACTCGCTTATACCGAAAGACGAATTTCGCGGTCGTGTGAAGTTGCGTCACCGGCAACTTCTCCCAGCCAACGCATCGTTCATCGCCGAAATCGGATTGCTCTCCGATCGTAACTTCCTCGAACAGTATTACGAGCCGGAGTTCGACCGCGACAAAGACAATGAAACGTTGCTCTATCTGAAACAGGATTTTGGCAATCTAGCCTGGTCGGCCTTGGCGCGTCCCCAGTTGAACGACTTCGAGAACACGACCGAATGGCTGCCGCGCGGCGACCTGTATCTCTTCTCCGAACCGTTACTGAACGGGCTGCTCACCTGGAGCAGTCATACTTCGGCCGGTTACGCGAATCTGGAACCGGCCGTTGCGCCGTCCGATCCCAACGACCTGTTCAACCCGCTGCCCTTCGTTGCCGACGTTGGCGGTGCGGTTCTTATGAGCCGGTACGAATTGCGGATGCCGTTCAGTGTTGGTCCGGTTAATCTCGTTCCCTTTGTGATGGGTGAAGCCGCTTTCTGGGGCGAAGATTTCAACGCAAACAGCATCGATCGCTTCGTTGGCAGCGTCGGGATGCGTAGTAGCGTCATGATCTGGAAGACCTATCCTTTCGTTTCCAGTCGCGTGTTTAACCTCAACGGGCTGGCGCATAAGATTCGTCTCGAAGCGGAAACGGCACTCACCGAATCGACCCGCAGTTTCGCCGATATCCCGCAGTACAACGAATTCGACGACAACGCGCAGGAACGCTTCCGACAACGCCTGATCACGAACACCTTCGGCGGCACATTGCCGCCCGTGTTTGAACCCCGCAGGTATGCCGTCCGATCCGGCGCCGGGAGTTCGATCATGTCCCCGTACCACGAACTTATCGATGATCAGCAGGTGGTGCGTCTCGCGATTCGGCAACGCCTGCAGACTAAAGTCGGCCCACCGGATCGCTTGCGGATCAAAGATTGGATGCGGCTCGATTTAGAAGCTTCGTTCTTTCCCAAGGCCGATCGCGATAATTTCGGCGAAGACGTCGGACTCTTAGGCGGCCAGTACCAGTGGAATTTTGGTGACCGCACACGTTTGGAAGCAAGCACATATTTTGATCTGTTCGACGATGCCCAGGAACTCTGGAATGTTGGCTTGCACAGCCAACGTACCGCACGGGGCAGCGTCTATGCGGGCGTGCGGCAGGTGAAAGGGGCCGGCCTCGACAGCCAAATTCTCACTGGCAGCTACAGTTACATTATGGGCCCCAAGTGGTTTTCCACCGCCTACACATCCTACGACATTGGTGAAAGCCGCAATGTTGGCCAGGGACTCGTTATTACCCGCATCGGAGCGGATTTCCTCATGCACTTCGGCGTCAACTACGATGAAAGCAAAGAGAACGCGGGTATTGCGTTGTCAATCGAACCTCGCTTCGGCTTATTCAACGGTGCTTCCGGCGGTGGAATGGGTTCCCTCATGAACGCCACCAACGCGGCCCCGTGACAATATTCGGTCTGACTATTTACCGTAACTAGACGGAAGGTTTTACGATGGCAACAGTGCTCAAGCCACCGCAACAACCACACGCCGAAACCTCCGAACGACCGCGGCGTTCCGCCTGGCGGCAACGGCTCGTCGAAGCCGAACGCGGCGTCACTCTCGGTTTGAGGGGCGACAGTACGCTATTCGTGCATCTATTCGTCGGCTGCGTCATCCTGATCTCGGCAGTCGCTCTCGGCCTGTCGATCACCGAATGGGCCCTGTTAATCCTGGCGCTGGCCGTCGTCATCTCGGCTGAAATGTTCAACAAGGTGATGATTGAACTGGGCCAGCTGATTCCCAGCAATACCGACGATTCGCCCCACAACTGCCTGAAAATCGCCACAGCAGCCGTTTTTGTCACCATGTCCGGCTCAATGCTGGCAGTTGGTTTGATCTTCGCCCGTCATCTGTGGCAGATGTTTCAGGCGTAGATTTTCTGCACTCGCTCCGCAAGCGACTACCGCTCCCGTCGTCTCGTGAACTCTCCGTTGACGGGTGCCACTGGCGTGTCGCCAGTGCGGCGCGGTAGGCACTGGCGACACGCCAGTGGCACCCAAGTCGTCATCTGAGCAATTACGCAAACTGCCCCACCGCAAACGGGCTTCAATTCCCGCGGCCGATCCGTCATGATGAACCGCAGTAGATGATTCCTCATTTGACGTCGTCCCGCGATTGGATTGAGTCCTCACGGATGAGCGCAGACAACTCAGGCATCGATGCCATTCTCGCCGATCTCAACGAGCAGCAGCGCGCCGCGGCCACGCACGGCGACTCGCCGTTGCTGGTTGTCGCCGGTGCGGGAACCGGCAAGACGACAACGCTCGCGCATCGGGTGGCCTATCTCATTTCCACCGGCGTCGATCCCAAACGGATATTGCTGCTGACGTTCACCCGCCGCGCTGCGGCCGAATTGCTGCGCCGCGTCGATGGCATCCTGCAGGAGATGTACGCGAACGATCGCAGCAAACGCTCGCGTCGTTCCGCAGCCAGTCGCGCCGTCTGGGGAGGCACATTTCACGCCGTCGCCGCCCGATTGCTCAGGCGTCACGGTCAGCTCATCGGCCTGCCGCCCGAGTTCACCATCTTCGACCGTAGCGACGCCGAAGATCTGCTGAACGTGCTCAGGGCCGAACTGGAATTGGCAGAAACCGGTTCGCGGTTTCCGCTCAAGGGAACCTGTCTGGATATTTACAGCCGCCTGATGAACACCCGGCAGCGGCTCGAAGACGTATTGAATCGCAGCTTCCCCTGGTGTGCCGAACACCACGACGATCTGAAGACGCTGTTCAACACGTACATCGATCGCAAGGAATCGCTCGGCGTTCTCGATTACGACGATCTGCTGTTCTTCTGGCACGCGATGGTCCACGACGAACAAGCGGGCAACGCGATTCGAAAAAAGTTGGATTGCGTCCTCATCGACGAGTATCAGGACACCAACTTGCTGCAATCGGAAATCCTTTCGGGACTCGCACCCGACGGACAACGAGTGACCGTCGTCGGCGATGATGCACAATCGATCTATTCGTTCCGCGCGGCCACCGTTCGCAACATTCTCGATTTCCCGGAACAATATCCCGGTACGACTGTCGTCGCGCTGGAGCAGAACTACCGCAGTTCGCAACCCATTCTCAATGCGACCAACCGCGTCATCGCGCAAGCCACAGAACGGCATCGAAAAGAATTGTGGTCGGAACGCACCGACGGACGCCCGCCCGTACTGGTTCACTGTCAGGACGAAGACGAACAGGCCGACTACATCGTCGATCGGATTCTCGAACACCGCGAAAGCGGTCTGGAACTGAAGCGGCAGGCCGTGCTGTTTCGTGCGTCGCATCACAGTATTGCGCTCGAAGTGGAATTGTCGCGGCAGAATATTCCCTTTCACAAATACGGCGGGCTGAAGTTCATCGAGACGGCCCATGTGAAAGACTTGATGGCGTATTTGAAGCTGGGCGAAAACCCCCGCGACATTGTCGCTGCAATGCGCGTGTTAATGCTGCTGCCGGGAATCGGCCGAAAAAAGGCGGGGCAGCTCATCAATCAGCTGGAAGAAGCGAAGTTCGATTTCAACTGCTGGCGCGACTACCGTCCGCCGACGGCTGCGAAAACGCACTGGCCGTTGTTCGTGGCTTTAATGCGTCGTCTGGCCAGCACACGTGGACATGCCGATCAGGTCGAATCCGATCTGTCCGACGTCCGCATTTTTTACACACCGTTGCTGGAATTGAAATACGATCACGCAAAAGTGCGGCTGCGGGATCTGCAGCAGTTGGAGCAGGTCGCGTCACGGTTCGCAGATCGGCAAACGTTCCTCACCGAGATCACACTCGACCCACCCTCCTCGACACAGGATTTGCCCGAGGACCCGCATTTGGATGAAGACTATCTCATTCTCAGCACCATTCACTCAGCCAAAGGGCTGGAGTGGGATGCCGTCTATGTCATGCACGCTGCCGACGGCAACATTCCGTCCGACATGTCGACCGGTTCGGAAGAGGAAATCGAAGAGGAACTGCGGTTGTTCTACGTGGCCCTCACTCGCGCGAAAACCTGGCTCTACGTTTGTCATCCCGAGCGGTACTATTTCCACGGTCGTTTCAAAAGCGACGCGCACAGCTTCTCGCAATTAACGCGATTCCTGCCCGAGGACATTCTGACGCTGTTCGAACGACAGTCGGCCGGTGTTGGCGAAGCCGAGGACGACGAAACCGACGACGTCCCCGCACCGCATATTTCCACCGCCAGCGTCCGCAACCGCATTCGCAAAGCGTGGTAGGGGCTTTGTTGTGCGCGGGTCTCCCGACCTTGGTTGTGCGTGGGTCTCCCGACCCCGCACATCGTCGGACCGCAGACCTGTCGTTCGCTCGTGGAGACCTGCGGTCCCGCTTGTGACACGGTCAGGAGACCGTGCCACAACGAGGGACGGAAGCGAAGCGGTTCACTGTCAGGGCGATTGCGCCACACTGGGTAACTTGGCATAATTGGAGCATTGGTGTTTTCACCGCTTGCTGAGGAGAAGCAAGGGTGTTGTGAAATGCTATATACTCCGGAGCCTATGTGATGTCC